>Ga0315902_10000431_pt1 | contig 70396 bp, 70 predicted proteins | sample LakEriMetagenome_9_FD_203523 | JGI IMG/M metagenome (GOLD analysis project Ga0315902, IMG submission 203523) | Freshwater fungal communities from buoy surface, Lake Erie, Ohio, United States - Buoy 12 MA117 | ecosystem: Environmental > Aquatic > Freshwater > Lake > Lake biofilm | place: USA... | reverse complement strand
GACCCGGCTGCGAAGTTCCATAGGATGTGCCTTGCCCATTCCAACCCCCTATATCTGGCCAGATCAGGGAATCACAAAATCCTCAACTTGGGAATCCTGAATCAGAAGGGAGGCGACACGCTCTAGCGCCTGACATCAGCCATGCGGTCCAGGCGGGCAGCCCGGTGACGCAGGCATTGCAGGATGGGTTCGAACTCCCCGAGGCAGATGGCGTCTGGGCCATTCTCGATGAGCAGGCGCTCGTTTTCCGGACTGCGACGCCGACCGCTGCGGTACGGCTGCATGTATGGAACGCCCTGCCGGCCGAGCGCGGCCAGGTCATTACGGCCGTCGCGCAGGGCTGCGCACCTGCCGGGAGCGGTCCACTCGGGCGTGGCGACACCTGCATGCTGGTTCTGTCCGGGGCACCGCGAACCTTGTGGGAGGTCAGGATCTTTGCGGCCGCTTATCGCCTGCCGGACCTGGATGAGGGTGAAGACAAGCGCCCACTCGCCTACCGACTTTCCGCGATCGAGGCGACATCCAGCTTGCTGCTTTTCGACTTCGACAAGCTTCGGCGTCTCCTGCCCTGGAACCGCGCCACGGACCGCCTGCGGGCGCTGCTGCTCCGACTGCGCTGAGCCCAAAGCAGAGATTCTTTGGTTGGCCAACGGATTTGGCTTTCGTTCGACGTTCAGGGCTTCGACGGCCTCGTGGATGGTCCGGTCGAGGTTATCCGTGTCGGTGAAGGTCTGATGGGCGAGGTGATGGGCTTTGAGGTCGCGCCACACTGTTTCGATGTCATTGAGTTCGGGCGCATATTCGGGCAGCCACCCGACGCTGGGCCAATGGGCGCGGGCGGCGGGCGCGGCCCTGGTCGCCTTGCCGGTATGGATCGGACCGTTGCCCTGCACGATGACCACGGGGTTCCGGGGCTGACCGGGTTTGGGGCCGCAGGGATGATCGAGGTTTTCCAGAAAGGCTGCGAAGTCGGCGCTGCGCCTGGTTTTGGAGGTGGCGACGATCAGCCGGCGGTCCCGCCAGTCGAGGGCACCCATCATCGCAACCTTTCTGGCCTGGCCGGGGGCCGACACGCGAAGGTCTGTGCCGCGCCTGGCCCAGGCACGGGCGGGACAGGGATGGGTCAGCGCCTCGCTTTCGTCGGCAAACAGCAGCACAATGTCACCGACTGCGGCCTGTGCCTTGCGAAAGGCAAGCCTCAGGCTGATGCGATCAACCTCTTCCCCGCATTGGCGGCCCTTCAGGCTGTGCCGGGGCCTCGGCACGCTGAACCCCCCTTTTTGCGCAGCACCTTCGAGAGCTGCGAGCGCGAAATGCCGAGGCCTTCGCGTCGCGCGATCCCGCCTGCGCGGCGGGACAACGTCCAGTTCCGGCGGTCCTCCACCGGCGCAGACAGAAGGGGTACCACGACCCTGAGCGCGGCCTCCGCCTTCACCGGCGAGGGCCCCGGCGCGATCCGCGCCCTCAAGGCACAGGCCCCACCCCGGGAAAAATCACTGCGCCAAAGCCGCACCGTATCCTCCCGCACGCCAAAGGCTTGGGCGATCCGAGCACTCGTCCAGCCGTCGAGCGTCAGAAGCAGCGCACGCGCCCGGTCCGCTTCCGCACGATCCGCGCCCTGCGCCAGAACCTTCAACGCCGTCGTCTGCTCTTGCGTCGCCGTTACAGGGGATACTCCAGCCATGTCGAGCCTCCGCCAAACCACGAAAAAACTGAATCACAGCCGCAATCCGTTGGCCAGCCCGCGCGAACATGCTTAGGGGGCGGGGCGCATCATGGCCGTTTGGTCAGGTTTCCTCCAAAGAGCCTGCGCGACTATCCTGTACCGCCCAACCCGCGTGGGCTGATGGTCCCGGAGGTTCCCCGATGCTGTTTGAGATATTGTATGGTCTTGCGATGTTGTTTGTTAAGCTTTCGCTCTTTGCACACTCTGTTTTGCCATTCCTTCTGGCAGCGGTTGCGATCAGTCAGTGGCGGCTTGCGTCACGCGTCGCCGGTCTGCAGGGCACGATCCTGTCGCAGCAGGGCGTGGCCGGCCAAGGCACCGGTGCCATGACCGTGGGAGCCGCCCCGGATGATGCCGATGCCTTGCCGGGCCAGCACCGGGTGAACCGCGACACCGGCAAAACGGTGCCCCTTCCGCCGCAACCGGCAGCAGGGGGCAAAGTCCCGTCAAAGGAACCATTTCTGCGCAAGCTGAGGCGAAACTGGATGTCGGTCGCTGCCGTGCTGCTGGCGATCATTTTCTGGCCTTTCTCGTTGCTGTTTCTCTGGCTGATCCAGGAAAGGCTGGTCTCTCAGGTCGACGGGATTCAGCAGGCCCTGGCCCCGGAAAAGGACTGGACCATCGCGGCATAGGTACGGGAAACGGGCATGGTCCGCGAAAGTGCCCTGGCAAAGGCCGGCACCCCAGACCCGATGCCCCCGGAACGGCATCGCGCCAACTGGCTGGGCAGCTGGCTCGGCGTCGGTATTGCCGGGGTCCTGATGGCTGCCGGATCGATCTATGGGCCTGCCGGCAGTAGGTTGAGCTATAGTTTAAACCCGCTGGACCCATGGGTTCAGGTTGGCGTTGCGGTCGGCTTCGGCTTTGGCCTGATGGTTTACGGCGCATGGACAGAGCGCAGACTGAAACGCAGGCCCAGCCAGGGCATCGCCTTTCTGCCCTTCATCTGCGCAGGAGCAGGCCTTTTTCTGCTGTACAGCGCCTGTGTCGCGCTGATCACAGAGGATATTGTCCTTAGGGAAGACGCCGGACATCTCGTGTTTGGGGCTATGCTTCTGATTTCGGCCTTAGCCGTTATCCTCAGCGGGGTGAAGAGCCCCCTGCTGCTTATTCTGGGCATGACAGGCGCTGCGATGGCACCGTTTGCCGTGTATGTTCCACGGGCGGAAGGCTTACTTTACCTCATGCTGCCGGTATTCGCGGCGTTGGCGCTGATCGGTCTGTTGCTGGAACGTGTCCGGCTTTGGGGCGGGCCGGTCTGACCGGGCCGGTGTCGGCACAGGCCGTAAGGGTGCAGTGCCCCCGCGACGGATGCGGGGCCACTGACGGCACGGATTGGATGCAGGTCACCCCTTCCATCGACCCTCATCGCCGCGCGTCACCTGCCGCGCCGGTCCCGCACCCACAGGATAATCCCCGCAGCGCACTGGACCGGGGCGCTGCCCCCGTCTATAAGCCCCGGCATGATGGATCGGACAGTACCCCACCCGCTGCGAATTACCGGCCCGGCGCGCTGAGCTTCAGTCGCCGGGACAGGGTGCCTTGCGCACCGCCGCCGTGCCAGACCCATCCCTTTGCCAAGGACCGCATCCGATGTGCGCCGAACCCGTCAGCCCAAGCCAGACCGATTACCGCGACACCGTCTTTTTGCCGGAAACCGATTTTCCGATGCGCGCCGCCCTGCCGCAGAGGGAACCCGACTGGCTGGCGCGCTGGGCGCGGATCGGCGTCTATGACCGGCTGCGGGCAAAGGCGGCGCTGGCGGGCGGCACAAGGGCACCCTTCACCCTGCACGACGGCCCGCCTTACGCCAACGGGCATCTGCACATCGGCCATGCGCTGAACAAGATCCTGAAAGACATGGTCGTGCGCAGCCAGCAGATGATGGGTCGCGACGCCCGCTATGTGCCGGGATGGGATTGTCACGGCCTGCCCATCGAATGGAAGATCGAGGAACAGTACCGCGCCCGCGGCCTGAACAAGGATGATGTCGATGTGGTGGCCTTCCGCCAGGAATGCCGCCGCTTTGCCGAAGGCTGGGTCGATGTCCAGCGCGAGGAATTCAAGCGCCTTGGCGTGACCGGCAACTGGGCCGACCCCTATCTGACGATGGATTACCACGCCGAAGCGGTGATCGCGGAAGAGTTCATGACCTTCCTGATGAACGGCTCGCTCTATCAGGGGTCAAAGCCCGTGATGTGGTCGCCGGTGGAGAAAACCGCCCTGGCCGAAGCGGAGGTGGAGTATCACGACCACACGAGTCATCAGGTTTGGGTGGCGTTTCGCGTACAGTCTCCCGATTACATCTTGCCATTCACTTCGCCGAACTTACCCGGCACGACAACGCCTAAGCACGTTTTGGCCGACCATTTCTTTAGGAATGCCCGCGTCCTGATCTGGACCACAACGCCCTGGACCATCCCGCAGAACCGTGCCGTCGCGTTCAACCGCGAAATTCCTTATGGCCTTTATGAGGTGACGGGTCGTCCGCAGGACAGTAACGCAAGAATCGGCGCGCGCTATTTGGTGGCCGATAAGCTGGCGGAACATGTTTTCGCCGCCGCGAAGCTGGATACGTCGATGTATCGGCGTTTAGACGGCGTGACGGCAGAGGAACTTGGCGGGTTGGTCCTCGCCCACCCTTTCCGCGCCATCGAAGGCGGCAATGGCGAGTGGGATTACGATGTCCCCATGCTCCCCGGCGACCATGTCACCGATGATGCAGGCACCGGCTTTGTCCATACCGCGCCCAGCCATGGCGACGACGACTACCAGCTTGGCCAGAAGCATGGCCTGCCGATGACATATAACGTCGAACCGGATAGCAGCTTCCGTGAAGACCTGCCGGTCTTTGGTCCAAGAGCGCGAAAAGAAGCTGGGCTTGAACCGGTTTCGGTCGTCGGACCGGACGGCAAAGAAGGCGGTGCAAACGTTGCTGTCATCCAGGCGCTACACAAATCTGCCGCCCTGTTCGCCAAGGCAAAGCTGAAGCACAGCTACCCGCATTCCTGGCGGTCCAAAGCCCCCTTGATCTACCGCAACACGCCGCAATGGTTCGTGGCCATCGACAAGCCCCTTGACGATGGCAAGGGGGCTTACGGCAACACCATCCGCGCCCGCGCCCTGACCAGCATCGACCAGCTGGTGCAATGGACCCCGCAATCGGGGCGCAACCGCCTGCATTCGATGATCGCGGCGCGGCCTGACTGGGTGCTCAGCCGTCAGCGCGCCTGGGGCGTGCCGATGACCTGCTTTGTGCGCAAGGGTGCCAAACCCACCGACCCGGATTTCCTGCTGCGCGACGCAGGCGTCAATGCCCGCATCATTGCGGCCTTTGAATCGGACGGCGCGGATGTCTGGTACAAGCCCGGCTTCAAGGACAGGATGCTGGACGGGCTGCACGACCCTGACGCTTACGATCAGGTCTTCGACGTGCTGGATGTGTGGTTCGATTCTGGCTCCACCCATGCCTTCGTGCTGCGCGACCGCCCCGATGGCACGGCAGACGGCATAGCCGACCTTTATCTGGAAGGCACCGATCAGCACCGGGGGTGGTTCCACTCCTCGATGTTGCAGGCCTGCGGCACGCTGGGCCGCGCGCCCTATCGCGGCGTGCTGACCCATGGCTTCACGCTGGACGAAAAGGGCATGAAAATGTCCAAATCGCTGGGCAACACCATTGTTCCAGAAAAGGTCGTGCAGGAATATGGCGCGGATATCCTGCGGCTGTGGGTGGCGCAGGCGGATTTCACCATCGATCAGCGCATCGGCCCGGAAATCCTGAAAGGGGTCGCCGACAGCTACCGGCGCCTGCGCAACACCCTGCGCTTCCTGCTGGGCAACCTCGCCGGTTTTTCGGACGCTGAAAAGGTTGATGCCGCCGGTATGCCGGAACCGGAACGCTGGGTGCTGCACCGCCTGGCCGAACTGGATGCCGAGGTGCGCAAGGGATACACCGCCTATGACTTCCAGGGCGTGTTCCAGAAGCTGTTCCAGTTCTGCACGGTCGATCTGTCTGCGGTCTATTTCGACATCCGCAAGGACAGCCTCTATTGCGATGCCCCCGGCAGCCTGACCCGGCGGTCGGCGCGCACGGTGCTGCATCTCCTGTTCCACCGCCTGACCACTTGGCTTGCCCCCATTCTGGTCTTCACCACCGAAGACGTCTGGCTGTCACGCTTTCCGGGCGAGGATGGATCGGTCCATCTGCAGGACATGCCGGAAACCCCTGCCGCCTGGCTGGACGCGGCGCTGGCCGCCAAATGGGTACAGTTGCGCCAGGTGCGCCGCGCCGTGACGGCGGCGCTGGAGGTGCAGCGCACCGCCAAGGTCATCGGTGCCTCGCTGGAAGCCGCCCCTGTGGTGCATGTCGAGGATGCGGGCGCGCTGACCGCGCTGCGGTCGGTCGATTTCGCCGACCTCTGCATCACCTCCGCCCTGACACTCACCGCCGATCCCGCCCCGGCCGAGGCGTTCCGCCTGCCCGAAGTGCCCGGCGTGGGCGTGGTGTTTGAACTGGCCGAAGGGCAGAAATGCCAGCGCTGCTGGAAGATCCTGCCCGATGTCGGCAGCCACAAACACCCCCACACCTGCGCAAGGTGCAACGACGCGCTGGGGTAGGACAGGATTGCGGCCCCGGGGGCTATTTGACGGCACGATCAGCGGCGAAACGCTGTGCAGCCGTGCCGGGGGGCAGGGTCACTGCCCGCAACCGCAAGGCCGCCGCCATCGGTCGGGCAATCCGTGCCGGGGTGCCGGGCGGCGCTTTGACCCCGCGCATCCTGCTGACCGATGCAGACATGGCGCTGTCTTGCCCATCCGCTGCCGGGTCTGTTCAATCGCCCCGCCGCTGTCATAAGGTCGCGGCCAGGCAATGAAAGGCCGCGCCCATGTCCGACCCCCGCCCGCTTGTCATATCCGCCCCCGATCCGCGCAGTCTGGATCTGATCTTCACGCCCGAACGGCGGGCGGCGCTGCACGCAGGCTACCGGCTGGTCGAGGCCGGGGCGGCAGAGGTGGCGCATCTGCCCGACGCGGTGCTGGCGCAGGCGCGCTACATCATCGGGCAGCCGCCGCTGGACGAAGCGGCGCTGGCGCGGATGACCAGCCTGCGCTGCATCTTCAACGTCGAATCAAACCTGTTCCTGAACATGCCCTATGATGCGGTCTTTGCGCGCGGCATTCATGTGGTCACCACGGGCGCGGTCTTTGCGCAGCCGGTGGCGGAAATCGGGCTTGGCTTTGCGCTGTCGCTGCTGCGCCAGATTCCGCAGGCCGATGCCGATTTCCGCGCCGGGCGCGAACGCTGGGGCGGGGCGGGGAACGGCAAGGCGCGGCTTCTGACCGGGGCCGAGGTGGGCATCCTGGGCTTTGGCGATCTGGGCCGGGCGGTGGCAAAGGTGCTGACCGGGTTCCAGCCGCGCCTGCGGGTCTGCGACCCCTGGCTGGCCCCGTCGCAGATCCGTGCCGCCGGGGCCGAGCCTGCGGATCTGGAAACGGTGCTGGCCACCAGCGAGGTGCTGTTCGTGACCGCCTCGGTCACCTCTGAAAACGAAGGGTTCCTGGGCGCGCGGGCCTTTGCGGCGATGAAGCCGGGGGCGGCCTTCATCCTGCTGAGCCGGGCCGGGGTGGTGGATTTCGACGCGCTGATGGCGGCGGTGGCACGCGGCCATATTCTGGCCGCCAGCGATGTGTTCCCGCAGGAACCGCTGCCGCCGGATCATCCGGTACGGTCGCTGGAGGGGTTCCTTCTGTCGGCGCACCGCGCCGGGGCACTGGACGTGGCCTTTACCCGGATGGGCGACATGGTGCTGGAAGACATGGCCCTGCTGGACAAGGGCCTGCCGCCGCAACTGTGCAAACGCGCCGAGCGCGAAACGGTCAGCCGGATGCGGTCGAGGCCGGTGTCGGTGAACTGACGGGGGGGCGGGGCCAAGCCGGGTCTTGTCCGGAACGAAGCTTGATCAGCGCCCCGGGCGACCCTCAGACCGGCGAAGGCCGGTTGGCCGCAGCTTTGTAGACCTTGCTGCGCTCGCGCGTACCAACGGCGATGACGCAGACCACCAGCCGGTCATCATGCACCTCGTACACCACCCGCACGCCCGGACGCATGAGCTTGATCTTGTAGCGGTTTCGCGACCCGCTCAGCCGATCCGCCTCGACCTTGGGACTGTCAAGGCGTTCCTGCAGTTTCGCCTTGAGACGCTGGCGAAGGGCCGCGTCCAGAGCAAGCCATTCCCTGAGCGCTTTTTCATGGAAGATAAGGCTAAAGCTGATCCAGCGACACGCGAACGAAGGGGCCATCAGCCCGCTCGTCGGCAATCGCATTCAGCCGAGCGTCTTCCATCACCACTTGCAACGCTTCCTGCGACACCAGGACTGTCTTGCGCTTCTGCGTCAGGGCGGACGCCCCCCCTGCCTTGACCCTGCGGGCGGGTCTTGCGGCATTCAAGGTCGATGATCGTGCCGGTGCCGTCATGGCTGTACCCCCGAAGTCTTCAGTCTAATGCTTCGTGAGAGTGCTTTCAACGGACATAACAGTTGCATCTCTTGCCTTCCCCTGAAGGCACCGATCACAGGCCGCAGGCCGTTCAGCCCCGCCAAAAGCAGGGGGCCGCCCGTGGGCGACCCCTTAACCGCTTGTTCCCGTTCGGGACTCTGGAGCGGGCGATGAGATTCGAACTCACGACCCTAACCTTGGCAAGGTTATGCTCTACCCCTGAGCTACGCCCGCATCCTTGGGTGGCCGTGATCTATAAAGTCCCGCGCGGCTTCGCAAGGGGGAAAGTTGTGCGGCGTCAGAAAATTGCTTGCCAGGGCAGGGCCAGGGCGGCGGACAGGGCCAGCGCGGTGAAGGTCATCAGCATGCCGATGGTGCGCGCCCCGAAGCGCCCCGGCCCCGACAGGGCCCAGGCGTGGCTGATGCGGCCCGCCAGCAGCACAAGGCCGGACAGATGGAGAAGGGCAGGGGCCGCCCCTGCCAGTTCGGCCAGCAGCAGCAGGACGATCCCCAGCGGCGCATATTCCGCGCAATTGCCCTGGGCGCGGATCCGCGCCAGCAGGGCAGGGTCGCCCGCATCGCCCAGCGACACGCGCCCGGACCGGCGCAACACGATCACGCGCAGCGACAGGGTGATGAACAGCGCCGTCAGCGCTGCGGCGTAAAGCGGGGTGACCACGGGGGGCACGGGTTTGCCCAGGTTACTCCAGTTCGATCAGCAGGTCCTTCGCGTCGATCTGGGTTCCGGGGCTGACATGCAGCGCCCTGACGGTGGCGGCGCGGTCGGCGTGCAGACCGGTTTCCATCTTCATCGCCTCGATCGTCAGCAACAGATCGCCCGCGTTCACCTTCTGGCCCACCGCCACCGCCACGCTGGCGATGGAGCCGGGCATGGGCGCGCCGATATGGGCGGGGTTGCCTTCGGCTGCCTTCGGCTTCAGCGCGGTTTTCGCCTTGACTGCGCGGTTGGGCACCCGGATGACGCGGGGCTGGCCGTTCAGCTCGAAGAACACCTTCACCTCGCCGTCATCGGTCATTTCGCCCACGGCCTGCAAACGGATTTCCAGCGTCTTGCCGGGGTCGATTTCTGCCGTGATCTCTTCGCCCGATTGCATGCCGTAGAAGAAGGTGCGCGTTGGCAGCACGCGGACCGGGCCATAGGCGCGGTGGCGGCTGCGGTAATCCATGAAGACCTTGGGATACATGAGGTATCCGTTCAGGTCTTCGTCATCCACCGTTTCGCCCTGGGCATCGTCTTCGTCCAGGCCAAGGTCGGTGGCCAGGCGCGTGCGGGTTGCTTCCAGATCGACGGGGGGCAGCGTGGCACCGGGGCGGGCGGTCAGGGGGCGTTCGCCTTTCAGCACCTTGGCCTGAATGCCGGCGGGCCAGCCGCCATGGGGCTGGCCGAGGTTGCCCTTGAGCATGTCCACCACCGAGTCGGGGAAGGCCACATCGGTGGCAGGGTCTTCCACCTGGGCGCGGCTCAGGCCCTGGGCCACCATCATCAGCGCCATGTCGCCCACCACCTTGGATGATGGCGTGACCTTGACGATGTCGCCGAACATCTGGTTGGCATCGGCATAGGCCTGCGCCACCTCGTGCCAGCGGTCTTCCAGACCCAGGCTGCGGGCCTGGGCCTTGAGGTTGGTGAACTGGCCGCCGGGCATCTCGTGCAGGTACACTTCAGAGGCAGGCGCGGGCAGGCCGGATTCGAAGGCGGCGTAATGGGCGCGCACCGCTTCCCAGTAGTTCGAGATCCGGCGAATCTCGGCGATATCAAGGCCCGTGTCGCGGCCGGTGTGCCGGAGCGCCTCGACAAGGCTGCCAAGGCAGGGCTGCGATGTGCCGCCCGAAAAGGCATCCATCGCGGCATCCACCGCATCGACCCCGGCCTCACAGGCGGCCAGCACCGTAGCCCCGGCGATGCCGCTGGTGTCATGGGTGTGGAAATGGATCGGCAGGCCGACCTCGTCCTTCAGCGCGCGCACCAGAATGCGGGCCGAAGCGGGCTTGAGCAGCCCCGCCATATCCTTCAGGCCCAGCACATGCGCGCCGGCGGCCTTCAGCTCTTTGCCCATGCTGACATAATAGCCCAGGTCATATTTCGACCGGGCGGGATCAAGCAGGTCGCCGGTGTAGCAGATCGCCCCTTCGCAGACCTTGTTCGCCTCGATCACCGCATCCATGGCGACGCGCATGTTTTCAACCCAGTTGAGGGAATCGAACACCCGGAACACATCCACACCGGATTCTGCCGCCCGCAATACGAAGGATCGAACAACATTGTCCGGATAGTTGGTATAGCCGACCCCGTTGGAGCCGCGCAGCAGCATCTGCGTCATCACATTGGGCATGGCCTCGCGCAGGTCGCGCAGGCGCTTCCAGGGGCATTCCTGCAGGAAGCGGTAGGCGACGTCAAAGGTGGCCCCGCCCCAGCATTCGACGCTGAACAGGCCGGGCAGGTTGGCGGCATAGGCCGGGGCGACGCGGATCATGTCGATGGACCGCATGCGGGTGGCCAGCAGCGACTGGTGGCCGTCGCGCATGGTGGTGTCGGTCAGCAGCACGCGGGTCTGCGCCGCCATCCAGTCGGCCACGGCCTGTGGCCCTTTTTCTTCCAGCAGGGTGCGTGTGCCGGGCAGGGGATCGCCCTGCGGCGCGGGGGCCTTGGGCGTGCGCAGATCAGGTGCAGGTTTGGGGCGGCCGGCAGTTTCCGGGTGCCCGTTCACGGTGATGTCGGCGATATAGGTCAGGATCTTGGTCGCGCGGTCCTGCCGCTTGCGGAACTGGAACAGATCCGGAGTCGTGTCGATGAACTTGGTGGTATAAGTGTTGTTCAGGAAGGTGGGGTGTTTGAGCAGGTTGATGACGAAATCGATATTCGTTGACACCCCCCGGATGCGGAATTCGCGCAAGGCGCGGTCCATGCGGGCAATCGCCAGCTCGGGTGTCTGCGCCCAGGCAGTGACCTTGACAAGCAGCGAGTCATAATAGCGCGTGATCACCCCGCCCGCATAGGCGGTGCCGCCATCCAGGCGGATGCCCATGCCGGTGGCGCTGCGATAGGCGGTCAGGCGGCCGTAATCGGGGATGAAGTTGTTCTGCGGGTCTTCGGTGGTGACGCGGCACTGCACGGCATGGCCATGCAGGCGGATGTCGTCCTGGCTGGCCATGCCGGTGGCTTCGGCCAGGGTCTTGCCTTCCTCGATCAGGATCTGCGCCTGCACGATGTCGATGCCGGTCACCTGTTCGGTGACGGTATGTTCGACCTGGATGCGAGGGTTCACCTCGATGAAGTAGAACTTCCCCGTATCCATATCCATCAGGAATTCGACGGTGCCCGCGCATTCATAGCCGACATGGGCGCAGATGCGGCGGCCCAGATCGCAGACCTCGGCCCGCTGTTCCGGGGTCAGGTAGGGGGCGGGGGCCCGCTCCACCACCTTCTGGTTCCGGCGCTGCACGGTGCAGTCCCGCTCGAACAGGTGATAGATATTGCCATGCTTGTCGCCGAGTATCTGCACCTCGACATGCCGGGCGCGCAGGATCATCTTTTCCAGATAGCCTTCACCGTTGCCAAAGGCTGCTTCCGCCTCGCGCCGGCCTTCGCGGACCTTGTCGGCCAGCTCCTCTGGCCCGTTGATCGGGCGCATGCCGCGCCCGCCGCCGCCCCAGCTGGCCTTCAGCATCAGCGGATAGCCCACTGCGGCGGCCTGATGGCGCACCTCGTCCATATCGTCGCCCAGCACTTCGGTGGCGGGGATGACCGGAACGCCGGCCGCAATCGCCACGCGCCGCGCGCTGGCCTTGTCGCCCAGCGCCCGCATGGTGGCCGCGGTCGGGCCGATGAAGGTGATGCCCGCGTCTTCGCAGGCATCGACGAAATCGGGGTTTTCCGACAGCAGGCCATAGCCGGGATGGATGGCATCGGCCCCGGACAGCTTTGCCACGCGGATAATCTCGGGGATGCTCAGATAGGCGCCGACGGGCGACAGGCCTTCGCCAATCCGGTAGGCCTCGTCGGCCTTGAAGCGGTGCAGGCCCAGCTTGTCTTCCTCGGCAAAGACGGCGACGGTTTTCTTGCCCATCTCATTGGCGGCCCGCATGACGCGGATGGCGATCTCGCCCCGGTTGGCGACGAGGATCTTCTTGAAGTCGGGCATGGGCGGGTTCTCCGGCGCGGGCAGTTTGCGCTGCCACTCTAGGGGTGCTGCGATGCGGCGCAAGGGCCGGGAGCGAAGCTGGCAGGGCGAAATGCGAAGGAAAGCGGCATTGGGGGATAGGCGGGGGTGAGATTTGCCTGATGTGCGGGAAACAACGCGGCGCACCCTATGACAGGTTTCTGAAAATGCAAGCCGGACGGCCGCCGGACAAGAAAATCGTCCCGATCCAACAGAAAGGGATTGCCATGCCGGGCGGACCCCGGAACGCAGTCCTTCCCCGCCCGGCAGGGACCACGGTCGTACAGGACCGCTTCCACAAGCGTAACGCAGGCCAGCGCCCGCAGTGGCATGGCGGGTGACCGCCGGGGATGGGGCGGGCGCAGGCCGGGGGCTTTGGCCCCCGGCGGGCGGGTGCAGCGCAGCGCTGTGGCAGGGGCGATGGCCTTTGCCATGGAAGCGGTGACAGTGCTTTCGTCAGTGCGGGCGGGAACAGGAAACGCGAGCCGCGTTTCCCCCGCCCGCGCGGCACGGTGCCCTGTAGATCGGTCGGTCCAGGCGCCACGAAAGGCCAGCGCCCGCCGTGGGCGGGTCGGGCGCTGGCCGGGGGCTTTGGTCCCCGGCTGGACAAGGATCAGCGTGGCGCTGTGGCAGGGGCGATGGCCCCTGCCACGGAAGCGGTGACAGTGCTTTCGTCAGTGTGGGCGGGACTAGGAAACGCACGGCGTTTCCCCCGCCCCTGCGCGACGGTGCCCCGCAGACCGGCAGGTCCGGGAACAACAGAAGGCCAGCGCCCGACCCGGCGGGGGCGAAGCGCCCGCCGGGGGCGGGTCGGGCGCTGGCCGGGGGCTTTGGCCCCCGGCCGGTCCTGATCCCGGCGCAGCGTCGTGGCAGGGGCGATGGCCCCTGCCAGAGAAGCGGTGACAGTGCTTTCGCCCCTCCGGGCGGGACCAGGAAACGCAGCGCGTTTCTCCCGCCCGCGCGGCACGGTGCCCTGTAGATCGGTCGGTCCAGGCACCACGAAAGGCCAGCGCCCGCCATGGGCGGGTCGGGCGCTGGCCGGGGGCTTTGGCCCCCGGCTGGTCCTGATGCCAGCGCGGCGCTGTGGCAGGGGCGATGGCCCCTGCCATTGGAACGGTGACAGTGCTTTCGTCTGTGCGGGCGGGAACAGGAAACGCGACCCGCGTTTCCCCTGCCCGCGCGCGACGGTGCTCTGTAGATCGGTCGGTCCAGGAACAACGCAGGCCAGCGCCCGACCCGGCGGGCGAGAAGCGCCCGCCATGGGCGGGTCGGGCGCTGGCCGGGGGCTTTGGCCCCCGGCTGGACAAGGGGCAGCGGAGCGCTGTGGCAGGGGCGATGGCCCCTGCCATGGAAGCGGTGAAACTGTTTTCGTCCCTCCGGGCGGGAACAGGAAACGCAGCGCGATTCCCCGCCCGCGCGCGACGGTGCCCCGTTGACCGGCAGGTCCGGGACCAACAACAGGCCAGCGCCCGACCCGGCGGGCGGGAAGCGCCCCCATGGGCGGGTCGGGCACCCGCCGGGGGCTTTGGCCCCCGGCGGGGCGGGCGGCACGCGCAGGGCAGGGGCGATGGACCCGTCCGGGCCGCATGGGGCTTGCGGATCAGGTTCCTGCCCTTCAGCCAGCGGTCCCCGCGGCTGGCACTTTCTCAGCAGCCCGCCAAAGCAATCAACTCCGGACCCTTTCCGTTGCGAAGGGTCGCCCGCAGGCGTCACTCCGCGATTGTCGCCCCTGCGGCGGCGTCCAGGGTGTTGGCCGCAGCTTCCGTCGTCGCGGCGCGGGCGGTGCCGGGCATCACTTCGAACAGCGGGTCAAAATCAACCATAAGCCCCGCCAGTGTCGCAAGGATCGACAGGTCGCCGGTTGTCGTGGCCTTGCCCGCGCTGATCAGCGTCCCGAAATCCGAAACGCCCATCATCACCGACACCAGATCGGACCGGTTGACGGTGACCGTCAGGTCGGGCGTGGCCGACTGGAACCCCTTGGTATTGGTCAGCGTGGCGTTGTCCAGTTCAATGATGAACGTCTCCCCGATATCGGGCAGCACCAGGTTGATGGTGAAGCGCAACCCTTCGGCGCGGGTCGAATCCATCCGGATGCCAAGGAAGTTGAGCCACAGTTCGGTCGACATGGCACGCACCACATCCGGCCCGCTGCTTTTCGGGCTTTTCCCCTGCGGCACGCCGGTGCGAAGTTCATAGGCCCCGGACAGGAAGCTGTTGCGCAGCCCGGGGTTTTCCTGCTGATAGCCCACCTGTTCAAAAGCGTCCGCCAGCATGTCCCTGGCATCCGGGTTCTGCGGTTCGGCCTGCACCAATTTGTTCAGGATCTCGATCGCCAGCAGGTAATCGCCCGCATCGTGCAGGCTGCGGGCCCTGGCCATGATCGCGGCGGCACCGCCCATCATTTCGACGTAAAGCGGGGCAGAATCTGCCGGTGACAGCGGGATCAGCGTTGCCGGGTTGCAGTCCCAGAACCCAAGGTATCGCTGCACGACACCGCGCGCATTGTGCTGGGGCGATCCGTGATAGCCCCGGGCATACCACTTGTCCTGCAAGGATGCGGGCACTTGATACACATTGTGAATCTGGTTGATCGTCACGCCTTGATTGGCCAGATGCAGCACATGGTTGTTCATATGCGCATAAAGGTCGCGCTGCGCCCGCAGCACTTCCTGGATGCGCTGGTTGCCCCAGCGTGGCCAGTGGTGCGCGGTGATCATCACCTCGGCCTCCTGCCCGTAAAGGTACAGCGACGCGGCAAGGTATTTCGACCAGCGCAGCGGGTCGCGCACCGGCGCACCGCGCAAGGTATAGATGTTGTGCAGCGTGGCTGACACGTTTTCGGCCATCCACAGCGCCTTGTAGGCCGGAATCCAGGTGTTCATCTCGGACGGGGCTTCGGTGTCCGGCGTGTTCTGGAACACCAGCCTGATCCCGTCGACATCGAATTCCTCGATGGCGTCGCGGACAAACCGCGTCGGCGCGATCAGGCCGGGCGCGCCGTTTGATATGGCCTGTCCCAGACCTTGCGTGACATAGCCATAGGGGCTGACCGGCAGCAGGACCCCGTATTGATAGAACAGCCGCCGGTTCATCGCGTTCCCGGCATAGACGTTTTCGGCCACCAGATTTTCCATGAAGCCGGCCGGGGCGATAATCTCCACCCTGCCTGCCGCCACATCCTCATCCGTCACAACGCCGCGGACCCCGCCCCAGTGATCGCCGTGGTTATGCGAATAGACAACAGCGGTGACAGGCAGCCCTTCGCCCACATGTTCCTGAAACAGCTCCCACGCGGCCCGCATCGGTTCGGCAGAGGTCAGCACGTCAAACAGGATCCAGCCGGTCTTGCCCCGCACGAAGGTCGCCTGTGACAGGTCGAATCCGCGCACCTGATAGATACCGGGCACCACCTCATAAAGGCCGAAGTTCTGGTTCAGCTGCGCGATGCGGTGCATCGAAGGGTGGACCGTGTCGAATTCTTCCGTCTGGTCGACAAAGGCAAAACGGCCAAGGTCCCAGGCGGTGTGACCGGCATCGGCCTTGATGACCATGTCGGCGCGGCGCGCGATCAGGCCGCGGTTGAATTCGTCAAAATCGCGGGTATCGCCGAATGGCAATGTCTCGCGCGCCTTCTTCAGAACCGCGACGGTGGGTTCGGACGGTGCCTTGCCCTTGGGGTGAAAGTGGCCGGGTGCCAGTGGCGGGGTTGTCTGCGCAAGGGCAGGGCCACCTTCGGCCATGAAGGCACCGCCGATGGCAAAAGCGGCCCCCGTGGCGGGAAGCGCGCCAAGAAACTCTCGTCTGGTGGTCATCCTGGTTTCTCCTGAACTGTGCGCGGCCCGGTGTGTGTCCTGCAAGGCGGCGCAGGACCGTTCCGTAAACGGCGGTGTCGCCGCAGTGGTACCACCATGGTCTTCCCGTTTACAGTGCTTTGTGCGGTCAGCGGCGGTGACAGGGGTTCCTGCGCCCGGTCTGCGGTGCCAGCGCTGTCGCGGGTGCGGCAAAGGGATTGCGCGGGGACGGACCGTTGGGCGCGGCATGATCTTGGCGCGCGGTCCCGCGGGCCAAAGGTGGCCTGCGGTCAGGCGAGGCTGGCGCAGGTCCGGCGGGGGCTGCCGCCGCGTCCGGCCCGCTCTTGGGTGCTGTTGCCGCGATTTTTCACGCCCCTTCACGAAAATCTGCTGTGGCACCGGCGGGCACCTTGGATAAAGCTCGCGCAGCCGCAGCGGTGGGGGATTTTCCGGGATGTTTCAATCGTTCTTCCCGCGTCCAAGGCTGTTCCTGCTTTCCGCCCTGATCTGGGTCGCGCTTGCGGTCGCGCTTTGGTATGGCCCGGCAGAGGCGATCGGGGCGTGGCTGGGGTTTGCGCCGCCGGTTCCCGGTGCGGACCCGGTTCTGGGCCTGGGGCATTTTGTGACACCGCAGTTCCTGTGGTTCTACCTGTACTGTGCGGCGTTTCTGGCGGTGTTCACCGCCGCCTGGTTCATCCTGTCGCCGCATCCCTGTCAGGGGTGGTCCATTGTCGGCACGGCGGTCATCCTGTTTTCCACCTATTTCAACGTGCAGGTTTCGGTTGCGATCAACAACTGGCGCCGCCCCTTCTTTGACACTGTGCAGGCGGCGCTCTCGGGCGAAGGGGCGGTGACGGCGGGCCAGCTTTACGGGTTGATCCTGATCTTCGCGCAGATCGCCTTTGTCTGGGTCGCGGTCTATGTGGCGACGCGCTTCTTCGTCAGCCACTGGGTGTTCCGCTGGCGGCAGGCGATGAACGACTATTACATGAGCCGCTGGCCCGAGGTGCGCCGCATCGAAGGTGCCTCGCAGCGGGTGCAGGAGGACACGATGCGCTTTGCCTCGATCATGGAAGACCTTGGCGTTTCCGTGGTGGAGTCGGTGATGACGCTGTTTGCCTTTCTGCCGGTGCTGGCGGCGCTGTCGGTTCATGTCACCGAGCTGCCCCTTGTCGGCGCAATTGCCAGCCCGCTGCTTTATGCCGCGCTGTTCTGGTCTGCCTTCGGCACGCTTCTGCTGGCCGTGGCGGGCATCCGCCTGCCGGGGCTGAACTTCCGCAACCAGCGGGTCGAGGCCGCCTATCGCAAGGAACTGGTGTATGGCGAGGATGACGCGGAGCGGGCCGGGCCGGTGACCACGCGCGATCTGTTCCGCCAGGTGCGCACGAACTACTTCCGCCTCTATTTCCACTATGCCTATTTCAACGTGTTCCGGGGGATGTACCTGCAGGCGGACAATGTCTTTGCCTATCTGATCCTGATCCCGACGATTGCGGCGGGGCAGATCACCTTCGGCATTCTGCAGCAGATCCTGACCGCCTTCGGCCGGGTGTCGGATTCGTTCCAGTATCTGGTCAATTCCTGGACCACGATCATCGAACTGCTGTCGATCCACAAACGCCTTGCCGCCTTCGAGGCGGCGTTTGAGGGCCGGGTGCTGGCCCCGATCGAGCAGGAGCATCCGCTGGCCCCGTGACCGGTGCCCGGTCAAGACATACCCGCACCTGCCGGGCGGGAAAATCATCCTGATCCGCCGGAAGGGCGGCTTGCCGTTGCGGGCGGACCCCGAAACGCAGCCCGTTTCCCCGCCCGCGCCACGACGGCTGACCACATCGGCGCGATGAAAGGCCCCATCGCGCGCGGGGTGATTTCCGAAAGCGATGTGCTGGCCGATTTCCATGATCTGGCCAAGGGCACCTGCGACCGGCGCGGGCCGGACGGGATCACGCTGGCCAAGAACAGCGGCGGCGCGCATCTGGGCCTGATGACGGCGGGGTGTATTCTGGCGGCGTGGCGGGGGCGGAAGGGGGGGTGAGTTCGGGGAAAATCTGGTCGGAGCGAGAGGATTCGAACCTCCGACCCCCTGCTCCCGAAGCAGGTGCGCTACCAGGCTGCGCTACGCTCCGACCGAAGCTGCGGGTTAAACCGAACGCCGGGGCATTGCAAGGGGGCGCGGGCGGCTATTCGCCCTGATCGCGCGGCCCCGCTGCGAACAGGGTGCCGACGCGCGGCAGAACACCGGTTTCGGGGCGGGTGCGTGACAGGCTGACGGGGTGGGTGGTTTCCACCTTGCCGCCCCCCTCGCGCAGCACGATGTAGACGCCGCTGGCAATGATGATCGCGGTGCCGATGGCGGTCATCAGATCGACCGTCTCGGAAAAGAACAGCCAGCCATAGAGCGCGGCCCAGACGATCTGCGAATACTGCATCGGTGCCACGACCACGGCAGGGGCCGTGCGATAGGCCTGGATCACCAGCATCGCCCCCACAAAGCCCAGAAAGGACATCAGCACCAGCAGGCCGAAATGTTCCAGCGGCATCGGGCGGTAGACAAAGGGCATCATCGCCCCGGTCACCACGAAATTCGCCATCATCGGATACAGCATCAGCACCGCCGCCCGTTCTTCCCGCCCGATCTTGCGCACGATCACCGACACCAGCGCGCCGGTTGTGGCGGCAACCAGCGCCGCCAGCTGGCCGAGGCCCAGCGGCACCTGACCGGGCCGCAGCACCACGATGACGCCGATCAGGCCGACAAGCACGGCCAGCCCGCGCCTTATGCCCACCTTTTCCCCCAGCAGCGGGATCGCCATCAGGGTGATCATCAGCGGCATGGCAAAGAACACCGCATAGGCCTGCGCCAGCGGCAGCACGGAAAACGCATAGAAACCCGAAACCACGTTGACGATGGCGGCGATGGTGCGGACCCACACCCACATCGGCTGGCGCGGGCGCAGGTTGCCATCGGTCTTGTCGCGCAGCAGCATCAGCGTGACAAAGGGAAAGCCCAGCAGCACGCTGAAGAAGATGATCTGGAACGGCGAATACTGCGCGCCCAGAAACTTCACCACCGCGTCATGCGTGGCGTAAAGACCAAAGGCGGCAAGCGACATCAGCGCGCCATTGAGGTTCGTCTTGTGAAACGCCACGGGAGAAGTGCCTTGTTCCGGGGGCCGTCACCCGGCAGAAATCCGGCCTTCACTTTTGCTTGGCGCGGGGCGGACTGCAAGCGGGGTAAAGAAAAAGGGCGGCAATGGCTTTGTCTGCCGCCCCCCGTTTTGCCTGGCCAGCACTCAGAGGCCTGCGTCCAGTGCCGCGATCACCGCCGCGCCCATTCCGGCGGTGCTGACAGGCGTGCCGCCGTCAGGCCCCATCAAATCGGCGGTGCGCACACCGTCCGCCAGCACCTTTTCCACCGCCGCCTCGACCCGCGCCGCCTCTGCCCCCAGATCGAAGGAATAGCGCAGCGCCATGGCAAAACTCAGGATGCAGGCAATCGGGTTGGCCTTGCCCGTGCCGGCGATGTCCGGGGCCGAGCCATGGACCGGCTCGTACAGCGCCTTTGGCCGGCCATTGGGGCCAATGGCCCCCAGGCTGGCCGAGGGCAGCATCCCCAGCGATCCGGTCAGCATCGCGGCGCAATCCGACAGAACGTCACCAAACAGGTTGTCGGTCACGATCACATCGAACTGCCTGGGCCAGCGCACCAGCTGCATCGCGCCATTGTCAGCATACATATGCGACAGCGCGACATCGGGGTATTCGTTGTCATGCACCCACTGCACTTCCTCGCGCCACAGGATGCCCGATTCCATGACATTGGCCTTTTCCATCGAACAGACCCTGTTCGACCGCCGACGCGCCAGTTCAAAGGCGGATCGTGCCACGCGGCGGATTTCGTTCGTGGTGTAGCGCTGCGTGTTCACGCCGACGCGCCCGCCCTCATTGTCGGGGAAAATCCCGCGCGGCTCGCCGAAATAGACGCCGCTTGTCAGCTCGCGGACAATGACAATATCCAGTCCGGCGACCACCTCTTTCTTCAGGCTGGAAAAATCGGCCAGCGCATCAAAGCACCGGGCCGGGCGCAGGTTGGAAAACAGGTCCATCTCCTTGCGCAGGCGCAACAGGCCGCGTTCGGGCTTCACGCTGAAATCCAGCATGTCGTACTTCGGCCCGCCCACGGCACCCAGCAGCACGGCATCCACCGCCATCGCCTTTGCCATGGTGGCATCCGACAGCGGCACGCCATGCACATCACAGGCCGCACCGCCGACCAGGTCTTCGGTCACATCGAAATGGATGCCGCGCTTTGCGCCGAACCAACCGATGATCTTTTGCACCTCGGCCATGACTTCGGGGCCGATGCCGTCACCCGGCAGGATCAGAAGGGAAGGATTGGCCAAGATGCGCCCCCGGTGGGTTGATTGCCTGTGTCCGGGGCCTAGCCAAAGGTCACGCAAGGGTCAAGCGCCCGTCAGTCGGTTTCGATATCCACCCAGACAAGCCGGTGCCGCGAGGCGGCCTTTACAACGGGCAGAAACGGGTCCCCCTCTTCAGGCCAGACCACGCCCGAGGCGCGCAGGGTCAGCCCGGCAGAGGGCAGCACGTAATCGGCGCGCATCCGGCCCGGCTGGCCTGCCCCGGGGAAATCCACCGTCGCCACGCTGCCACCCGCGCCTTCGGGACGGGGGTCTTGCAGGCCGGGATGGGCCAGCAGCTGGCGCAGGGCGGCGGACCGGCCTTCGCTGCGGTCCGGGTCCATGTTCGCATCCCCCAGAAGCACGAAGGGCGCGGCTGGCGGGGCATCGGGCAAGCTGCCGTCCAGCAGGCGCAGCCACAGCGCCGCCTCGTCATGGTTGCGTCGCCCGTTGCGGTCTTCGGGGCCGTCGAACACCGGCGGGGTCGCATGCCAGGCCAGCAGCCGCAAGGTGCCGCCCCCGGCAAGCCGGACCGGCACATCCCAGTGCCCGGTTGTCGACAGACGTTGGGCGTCTGCCACCTGCGGTTCCATGCCGTCCGGCAAGATCGCCCCCGGCAGATCGCGCCAGAGCAGGCCGGAAAAATCCCGCACCCCCGCCGGGTCGATGGGAAGGCGCGACAGCACCGCCATTCCGCCTGCACCGGCGAAGCGGCCATAACCCTGGGCATCGCGGGGGCCGCCCAGGCGCCCGTCCCCATCCATGTCGAGGCCGGTCGCGCGCCCGGTATTCGGGCGCAGGGCAAAACGGTGGGGATAAACGCTGCCTGCGGCGGCCACACGATCGGCAAAGGCACCAAGCGCCACAAGACCATGGTCGTAATCGATGCCGAGCAACACCAGCACATCGGGATCGGCAAAGGCGATGACCCGCGCCGCAGCCTCGGCCTGCGGGTCAGACCGCAGGATGTCACGCAGCAAAAGCCCCGGCCCGTCCCGCGACAGTTCAGCGTGAAAGGTGGCGACGCGCAGCGTTTCGGCCAGGGACGGGCCCGCCCAAAGGCAGGCGAGGAAAAGACTCAGCAGACCATACAGCCATCGGTGCCGGTGCGGCGGCGTCTCCTGCGGATCCTGTCCGCGCTGCGGCCTGTCGCAATGCCGCGCATGAACATACTGGCGGTAAGAAAGACCCATTCCGGCATCGCCCGTATCAAAATCAGCGCACAGGTGAAGGGCAGCGCTTCAACCCCGTTGCCGCCCGCCCGCACCACCGCCACGACCGACAATGGCCGCAGGAACCCTAACGCAATGTTAACGCGGGCACCCCGGCCCGACTTTCAGACCCCGTCGCCCCCCGCAGCGGGGCAGGGCCGGGCAGGCCTTGCGGGGCACCGCCCCGATGACCGGCATCACAAGACGCAGCGGGCTGACAGGAAGGTACATCGCCTGTCCCTCGATGCCGCCTGCGCACAGCAGGAAGACCGACGTCGCTGATGGCTGTGTTTCGCCCCGGGCGATGACTGCCGGCGACAGGGCCGTCGCAAACAGCATCGGGAAACGGATGCGGTGGAAGGGGCGGGTAATGCGGACTCCGGCCAGCACGTGGCAGACGGCATCCCACCCGACGAAGGTCACAAGCCCGCAGGACAGCGCGATCAGGGCAGCCATGTCCGCGCCGCCGGTGCCGACACCTGTAGGCGGACTCAAGGGGGGGGGTGCCAGAAGGCCCGCCCCAGACACGGCCCGGACAAACCCGCCCGTCAGGGCGGCAGACCGGCTTTGCCGCCCCTTTGCCGGGTGGCCCCTGTGGTGTCCGGCCCATGTTCCAAGAACATCACGCCGACCGTCGCGGCGTGCATCCTGCTTGCCCGATGTCTGCCTGCTTTCCAACAGCGCGGCGCTGACGTGACGAAAGGCGTTGTCATTTGTGGCGCTTTCATCGAAGACCGGTCACTGCGCTGCATCAACGGCCTGATGAAAAGGCTTCGCCGGCCGCCACCCCCATATCTGGCATCTGCCGCGCGATCAGACCCAAGGACGCAGGGCGGAAGTCCTTTTTTCGTAGGCGTCGATCGAGGCCACCTTTTCAAGCGACAGACCGATGTCATCAAGGCCGTTCATCAGGCAATGTTTGCGGAACGGGTCGACTTCGAAGGAAAAGGACCGCCCGTCAGACGCCGTGACGGTTTGTGCGCCAAGGTCCACCGTCATGCGGGCATTGGCACCTTTCCTGGCGTCTTCCATCAGGGCTTCGACCTGCCGGGCGGGCAGCACGATCGGCAGGATGCCGTTCTTGAAGCAGTTGTTGTAGAAGATGTCGGCAAAGCTGGTGGAAATCACCGCCCGGATGCCGAAATCCAGAAGTGCCCAGGGCGCATGTTCCCGGCTGGACCCGCAGCCGAAATTGTCGCCCGCAACCAGAATCTCGGCCTTGCGGTAGGCTGGCTGGTTCAGCACGAAATCGGGTATCTCGGCCCCGTCGGGCGTGAAGCGCATCTCATCGAACAGGTTCCTGCCAAGGCCGGACCGCTTGATCGTCTTCAGGAACTGCTTGGGAATGATCATATCGGTGTCGATATTGACCAGCGGCATGGGGGCGGCGATGCCGGTCAGGGTGGTGAATGGGGTCATTTCGTCCTCCTACATGGCAATCAATTGTCTGATCGCAGATACTGTGTGGTGAAAACTGTCAGAGCGGTTCCGTTCCGGGTCAAGGTGCGGCGCAATGATGCTTGCCCCCGAGACTTTTCCATAGCCGGGGCACAGCCTCGAGAGTTCGCGTGAAGGCTGCACTATCTGATCCGGATCACGGGCACAAAGCCGGGCAGGTATCTTTCGGAACAGGTTTGAAGATTCCAGTGCCGTCTTGTCTCCGATAAACCATGCTTCCAGTTCCTGGCAGACAATCCTGACCTTTGACTGCGCCCCCCGGCCGGACGCGTTGATCAGGTCAACAAGTCTTTTCTTTCGGGCGTGGCAATCGCCATTGTTATTGTCCCTGAGTACCAGGAACTTTGCGTTGGGATCCGTCCAACCTTTCAGCTTGCGCTGAAGCGAACGTTCCAGATGGCTTACGCCCTGATGTTCGATGATCGTGACCTGAGCCAGAGACACGCCCATCTTTGGAAGAATAGCCTTCACGACTTCCTTCATCGAGGATTCTTCGGTCAGGATCACCAGCGTCATCCGGGGTCAGCGCCCTTGAACAGGCCTTCGCGCCAAAGCCACCCCGGTTTGTCGCCCACGTCAATCAAGGCCTGCAATTGCGCGTCGTCTGCCGCGCGGTCAATCACCGAAAAGCCGTCCTTCTTGCTTATCCAATAGATCGATCCCAGCGGCACAGCGTTCAGGAAATCCGGCGAATGCGTGGTGACAAAGACCTGTGCGTTGTTCCGCCGCCTTGCGGCATAGGCGGCAAACTCTTCGGCAAGGATCGGCAGAAGCGACGGATACAACTGGTTTTCGGGTTCTTCGATGCACAGCAGCGGATGCGGGTCAGGATCGGCCAGCAGCGCCAGATAGGCGAACATCTTGATCGTTCCATCCGACACGGCCCGCGCGATGAAACCCTTGTCAAAGGCGGCATCTCGGAACCGCAGCAGAACACGCCCGTCGCCGGTATCCTCGGGCGCGACCTCGGCAATTCCGGGAATACGTTCCGCCATCTTGCGAAGCAGATCGGCGAAGATTGCCGGATGGTTTTCGCTCAGGAACTGCGCATAAAGCGCAAGGTTGTCGCCAGTCTCGCTCAGATGCTCGGCAGGTGCGGCATCCGGTTCTATCCGGGCGTCACTGATATGAAAATCGCTGACCGACCAGCCTTCGATCAATTCCCGCAGCTGGCTGGCCGCATCGAACCGCTTGAACTGACCAAGCCCTTTGAGGGCAAGGATATCCGGGGAATCCAGCGCCTGATGCTCCCGCTTCAGGTCCTCTTCCCGAGTTTGCTCGGTAAACGCATCGAAGCCTTCCGGGATCGCTTCCCCGGCACCGTCCGTGAAGTCGATGAAGTTGAACGGGCGACCATAGCTGCCGAGCTTACGGCTTAACCGTTCTCTGCGGACAAGGATTTTTCTGTCCTGTTCGGCGATCTGAACCTCATAGGTCACGAGTCGCTTTTTCTTCGCGGCAAAGTCAAGTTCCACCTTCAGTTCGATCTCGATACATTCACGCTCACACCCGCGCGACACAAGCTGTGCAAAGCCTGCGCGCTTTTGCACTGCCGTGCGCACGTTGTGAATCAGGCTGTCGCGCAAGAAGCCGAATACATCAATGAAGGTGGTTTTTCCGGTTCCATTCGCGCCGATCAGGACTGCAAAGTTTGGAATCTCCCGCATGTGGACATCCCGCAACGTCTTGAAGTTTCGCACCCTGACGGAATGGATGCGCATTCACATCATCTCCCGCACATCCGTCAGCCGCCCCGTCACCGCCGCCGCCGCGGCCATCGCGGGCGACAGAAGGTGGGTGCGCCCGCCGCGGCCCTGACGGCCTTCGAAGTTGCGGTTGCTGGTGGCGGCGCAGCGTTCGCCGGGGGAAAGCTGGTCGGGGTTCATCGCCAGGCACATCGAACAGCCCGCAAGGCGCCATTCAAAGCCTGCGTCGATGAAAATCTGCGCCAGTCCCTCTTCCTCGGCCTGGGCGCGGACAAGACCCGATCCGGGCACGACCATCGCGCGCAGGCCATCCTTGATCTTCTTGCCCTTCAGGATTGCCGCCGCCGCGCGCAGGTCTTCGATCCGCCCGTTGGTGCAGGACCCGATGAAGACCGTGTCGATGGCAATTTCCGACAGCTTCTGCCCCGGCTTCAGCCCCATGTAGTCCAGGCTGCGCCGCGCCGCCTCCACCTTGCCGCCGGTAAAGCTTTCGGGGTCTGGCACCACGCCGGTGATCGGCAGCACATCTTCGGGGCTGGTGCCCCAGGTCACGACGGGGGCAATATCCTCGCCGCGCAGCGTCACGACCTTGTCAAACTGCGCGCCCTCGTCGGAATAGAGCGTCTTCCACCACGCAAGCGCGGCTTCCCATTGCGCCCCTTTCGGCGCATGGGGCCGGCCCATGACATAGGCGAAGGTCTTTTCATCCGGTGCAATCAGGCCGGCGCGGGCGCCGCCCTCGATTGCCATGTTGCAGACCGTCATCCGCCCTTCCATCGACAGATCGCGGATCGCCTTGCCGCAGTATTCAATCACATGGCCGGTGCCGCCTGCCGTGCCGGTGGCACCGATCACCGAAAGGGTGATGTCCTTGGCCGTGACACCGGGGCGCAGCGAGCCCGTGATCTCGACCTTCATGTTCTTTGATTTCTGCTGGATCAGCGTCTGCGTCGCCAGCACATGTTCCACCTCGGATGTGCCGATGCCATGGGCCAGCGCGCCGAAGGCACCATGCGTGGCCGTGTGCGAATCGCCGCAGACCACGGTCATTCCCGGCAGGGTCCAGCCCTGTTCGGGGCCAACGATATGCACGATGCCCTGACGGATATCCGACACCGGATAGTAGTTGATCCCGAAGTCGCGCGCGTTCCTGTCCAGCGCCTCAACCTGAATCCGGCTTTCCTCATTGTCGATATGCGTGTCGCGCCCGGCGGTGGTGGGCACGTTGTGGTCTGGCACGGCAATGGTCTTTTCCGGTGCCCGCACAGTGCGCCCCGCCATTCGCAGCCCCTCGAAGGCCTGCGGGCTTGTCACCTCATGCACAAGGTGGCGGTCGATGTACAAAAGGCAGGTGCCGTCATCGGCCTGATGCACGACATGGGCGTCCCAGATCTTGTCGTAAAGCGTTTTCGGAGACATGGCTGCTTTCCCGAAGAGAAGGTGAAGAAGATGGAACGGCGCGGCAGGCGCAGCCGTCAGCCGCGTGCAAGGACCGAAACGGTCGCACCGTAGAAGCGCCAGGGCATGCGCGCGCGATCATCCATGTCAAAGAAACGCATCATGATGGCATGATTTACGCGCATCGCCCTTTCAAGGCAAGACAGGCCACACCACATCCGATTGCAGGGGGCGGGCAAAGGGGGGGCGTCGATGCGCAGGGTGGTTGTTTTTTGCCTGGCTCTGATGATGCTGACCCCGGCAGAGGCGCAGATGTACGAGGCGCAGATGTACAAGGGCACCGAAACAGCGGCCTATACGGTGGAACGGACCCTGGAAGGGGCCGAATTGCGCAGCTACGGTTCGCAGCTGGTCGCAGAGGTGACGGTCAGCGGCAGCCGGTCCGGTGCCGCAAACGCGGGCTTCCGCAGTCTTGTCGGCTATATCTTCGGCGCGAATGCGGATGCCTCGAAGATTGCGATGACCACGCCCGTTGCCCAGGTGCCGGATGCCGCTGACAGACCGGGCACGCCGGAATCGGGCGCGGACGGCGCGCAAAGCTGGACGGTGCGGTTCACCATGCCGGCGGACCTAAGCCTGGCGGCCCTGCCGCCGCCCGATGATCCGCGCATCCGGCTGATCGAAACCGGCCCGCGGCGGATGCTGGTGTTGCAGTTCCCGGGGCGCCCGACCGATGCGGCCCTTGCCAATGCAACGGCCTCTCTGCGCGCCATTGCGGACAGGGCCGGGCTGACGGTGCGGGGGGAGCCGGAATTCCTGTTCTACGATTCGCCCTTTACCCTGCCATGGAACCGGCGCAACGAAGTGGCGCTTGTCCTCGACTGACGCCGTCAAAGGGGGGCCTGCCCCGCCACATGCGGTCTGGTCAGGCAAGAGGCACGCCCCCCTCGCCTGCCGGCCGGGAAGACCTTCCCGATCCGGCAAAGGGGGGGGCCGTACCGGGCGGACCCGCAAACGCACCGCGTTATCCCCGCCCGCGCGCGACGCTGCCACCAGGACCGGTGAAACCCGCACAACGGCGGGTCAGCGCCCGGCCCGGCGGCGAAGCGCCCGCAGGGAAGGGCGGGGCGGATGCCAGGGGTTTTGACCCCCGGCTGGCCTGTTGTGGCACGCGCAGCGCACAGCCGCCCGCACCGCAAGCCGCGTGAACGCACTGCGCGCGCGGCCTTGGCACCGCCGCGATGCACCACGCATGGGGACATGATCGCTGGCGAAGGGTCTGGAACGCGCCGGTCACATCTGGTCACCCCCGCGCAAGGAAACCGCGACACAGGCCGGAAGCCGTGACGGAAGCCTGCCGTCGGCGGTGGGTACAGACCGGGATTGCCAGGGCCTTCAGGTCAGTCCGATGAAGACGGCCCCAGCCTCGACCTTGACCGGAAAGGTCTTGAGATTGACGCAAACAGGTGATCGCTTGGCTTCACCGGTGCGGTAATCGAACTGGCCATTGTGTTTGGGGCATTCGATCAGGTGGCCCATGACCAGACCATCGCACAGGTGCACATCCTCGTGCGTGCAGCGGCCTGCCGTAGCGTAGAAGCGGCCATCCGGCGCGTGGTAGATGGCGTAAGTATCCCCGTCATGGTCAAAGCGGATCAGGTCTTCGGGATTGATGTCGTCGGTCGCGCAGGCGCGGATCCATTGCGGCATGTGTCGTCTCCTTGCTTTGGCTAGCTGTTCAGCGCGGCGTGAAAGGCAGCCAGTTCCTGCGGGGACATTTTCACCAGATGCCTGTCCTCGGGGTAGGCGGAAGAGGCGACATCGGCAATGAACTCGCGGAAGGCCGCGATACGCTCGGACTGAAGACGGTCATATTCGGCGGCGAAGTTGCGGTAGACCTTGGAGTGGCGCGGCATGTGGCCGTGATTGGTACCAAGAATGTCTTCGGCAAACAGGTACTGCGCATCACATCCCGGCCCGGCCCCCATCGACCACAGCAAAAGGCCCACCCGGCGACTGATCTCGCTGGCCACTTCGGTCGGGACCACCTCGATTTCCACGGCAAAAGCACCGGCAGACTCATAGGCGCGCACCTCTTCCAGCAGCGCCAGGGCACCCTGGGCGGTCTTGGCCACCGCTTTCATGCCGCCAGTCCATGTGGCGCGGCTTGGCACCAGCCCGACATGCCCGACAACCGGGATATGTTCGCGCGCGACATGTTCCACCGTGCCAAGCCCGCCCGAACAGTAGACGGCATCAGCCCCCGCCAGCATCACCCTGCAGGCCCAGCGCAGATAATCGTCCCGGGTTCCAGCCTCCAGATGGGTCTGGCCGGTCATGGAAAACAGCGTCGGAGCCACTTCGCGGTAGCGCGGATGGGTGACCAGATCGGCAGGAACGGAAACAATGTCGATCCCGGCCGCTTCGGCCGCCGCCGCCTCGTCCAGCGACATGACGCGCAGCATGGTCAGTTGCCCCTTGCCCTTGCGGGCGCGAAGGTCGGCGATGGTGGGCTTGATCCGGGTCATTGCTGCCTCCTCAGGTGCCCGACCGGGCGATGTTCAGGGTATGGAACTCTTCCCGGTACGGCTTGGCAGAGGGGGGCAATGTCTTGCGAAAGAAGTATTCGGGGTCGGTCTTCTGGCGGCGCAGCGAAGCGAAGACCTCGCGGTACCCGTCCAGGATCGACAGGTTCGGTGGCGGCAGATCGGCCTTGATAACCTCGTGCAGGCGCGGCAGGGCGTGGTAGGGGACCATCGGGAACATGTGATGTTCGATGTGGTAGTTCATGTTCCAGTAGATGTAGCGGCTGATCGGGTTCATATAGACGGTGCGGGTGTTCAGCCGGTGATCCAGAACATTTTCCGCCAGCCCCGCATGCTGCAAATGCCCGCACATCACCATGTGCCAACTGCCATAGATGCGCGGCAACCCAATCAGCATCAAGGGCAGCCATGACCAGGTCGCAAGGGCGACGGCAATCGTCGCGGCATAGATCGCCATGTGGATCCGCGCCGCAAGAATCATTTTGCCCCATTCGCTTTCGGGAACAAAGTCCTTCTCGTCGGGCGTCAGCCTGCCCGTGGCGTTGCGCGCCAGAATAAGCAGCGACCTGGTGGCACCGATCACATCGAACAGGGCCAGGAAATTGGTCAGCGTCCTGGGCGGGCGCATCCAGGCGATTTCGGCGTCGCGGCCGACGATGTAGGTGTCCGTATGGTGCCGGGCATGGCTCCACCGCCAGGTCACCGGGTTGCGCATCACCATGAAGCTGGCGATCTGGTAGATGACATCGTTCATCCACGGCGTGCGGAACGCCGTGCCATGGCCGCATTCGTGCCAGCGGCTGTCGCAGGATGATCCGTAAATCACGCTGTAGACGAACAGAAACGGCACGCAGGCCCAGGTTCCCCAGAAATGGATTCCCCCCCAGGCCCCGCCGATCAACAGTGCAAACCACAGGACCGTATCGCGGATCGCGGGCCCGTCGGTGCGCTTCATCAGGTCCTTCATCACGGCACGGGGCACATCGGAGTGGTACCATTCGGCCGAAGCCAGCCCGATTTCTACCGCGCGGCGGCTGTCGGGGCCGACCAGGCTGTAGTCGCGTTGTCCTGCCGGAAAGGGAGCTGCGGTCATCTTGAAGCCTCGCTTGAATTCTGTGTGTCTGTCATTGCCTACCATCCGCCGTCGATGCCGATGTTCTGTCCGGTGATCATCCCTGCGGCGTCCGAGGCAAGGAAAAGCGCCAGGCTGGCAACATCCCGGGGCTGTATGCGGGCCTTGATGCATTGGCGTTCCAGGATGAAGCTGTTGTAGGCTTCCAGCCGGCCGGCAAAGACGCGGCGCTCTGCCTCGGACACCACGGCACCGGGTGCGATTGCGTTCACCGTAATGCCATGCGGCCCCAAGTCCCGCGCCAGACCCTTGGTCAGACCCAGAAGCGCCCCTTTCGAGGCGACATAGGGCACAAATCCTTCCCACTGGCCGTTCAGGGTCAGCGAGGTAAGGTTGATGATCCGGCCCCAGCCTTTGGCCTTCATCCCCGGCGCACAGGCGCGGGCCAGGGCAAAGGCCGAGGCCGAGTTCACGCGCAACTGGGTTTCGTATTCCCCGATGCTGAAGTCTTCGAACGGCTTGTTGATGATCAGCGCGGCGTTGTTGATCAGGATGTCAAAGGGGCCTGCGGCGGCAACGCGGGCCTGCGCCGCAGACAGGTCATCCAGATCTATGCCCAGCCAGCCATGCGATGCAGGCGGTGCCGCCCCGGGCCGGTCCAGAATGGTGATCCGGGCACCGGCAGCGGCGAAGGCCAGGGCAAACGCGGCCCCGATGGAACCAAGGCCCCCCGTGATCAGCGCATGGCGCGCGTTCATGTCCATCCTGCCCGTCCTGTCACAAAAGCGCCGAGACTTCCTCGATCGAGGTGTCCGCAGCGGGCTTGTCCAGCACGACCTTGCCCAGCGCCATCGCGACGATCCGGTTACAGCAGGCAAAGACATGGTGCATGTTGTGGCTGATGAAGATCGAGGTGACGCCTTGCGCCTTCAACCCTTTCACAAAGCCGATGACCTTGGCGGTTTCCTTCACCGAAAGGTGGTTCGTCGGCTCGTCCAGGATCATGACCTTGGACTTGAAGTGCATGGCGCGGGCAATGGCCACGCCCTGGCGTTGCCCCCCCGACAATTCGCCCACAAGCGCATCGGGCGAGCGCAGATGCAGATCGACATCGGCAATCGCCTTGACCGACTCTTCGCGCATCTTGCGTTCGTCCAGGATGCCGATGCCACCGATCGACCATTTCAGCGGTTCGCGCCCGATGAAGACGTTGCGCGAAATTGTCATCAGCGGCACCATCGAATTGTACTGATAGATCGTCTCGATCCCCAGCCGCATGGCATCCTTGGGGCTGCGGATATCGGCAGGCTTGCCTTCAACCAGGATGTCGCCGCTGTCCTGATGGTGCAGGCCGGACAGAATGTTGATCAGCGTTGATTTGCCGGCACCGTTATCCCCGACCAGCCCCACGGCTTCGCCGCTGTCAACCTTCAGGCTCACTCCTTTCAACGCATGAACGCCCGAATACCATTTGTGCAGATCGCGGGTTTCAATGATGGGCATGTTCATTTGTCGGTCTCCACCTTCATGGCGCGGCCGCGGCGACGCAGCCAGGCATTGCCGACGACGGCAAAAATCGTCAGGGCCCCAATGGCAAACTTGAACCAGTTGCTGTCAATCTGCGACATGACCATACCGTTGTCGATCACACGGATCAGGATCGCGCCGATCAACCCGCCGATGATCGATCCGACCCCGCCGACAAGAGAGGTGCCGCCGATCACGGCGGCAGCCACCGCCTGAAGTTCCATACCCTCGCCGATCGAGGGCAGAAAGGAATTCAGGCGCAGCGACTGGATCATCCCGGCAAAACCCGCAAGAACCGAACAGATCATGAAACAGGCGATCTTCACCTTGCCGGTCGGAATCCCCATGGCCGAGGCTGCGGGCAGAAACCCCCCGGTCGCCCGCACCCAGTTGCCGAAGTTGGTCCGCGACAGCAGCAGGCTGATCAGTATCGCGATGGCGATGAACCACAGAACCGAAGCACGGATCAGACCGCCGTCATCGACAAAGCCCACAAAAATCCAGCTCGGCACTTCGCCCGGCTTGATCCGTGGCGGAAACCCGCCCGAGATCACCACCGTCAGCGACCGGGCCATGAACAGCATCCCCAGGGTCGTGATGAACGACGGGATGTCAAAGCGTATCGTCAGCCAGCCATTGAGAAACCCGATGACTGCACAAAGCATCAATCCCGCCGCCACAGCCGCCCAGAACGGCCAGCCGGCCACAACAAGCACCGCCATGGTCATGGGCATCAGGGCAAAGACCGAACCAACGGAAAGATCGAATTCCCCCGAAATCATCAAAAGCGTGACACCCACGGCAACCAGCGCCGTTTCCGGCAAAAGGCCCAGGAACCCCCGGACGTTGTTGACCGAAAGAAAGACCCCCTCCGACCGGATCTGAAACAGCACGACAAGCACAAGCAAAAGCATCGCGCTGGCGAGTTCAGGCTTTTGCATGGCAAGTTTGACAAGGCGGCGCATGGAAACGAATCCTTATTCAGGGGCAAAGCATCGGCGCGGGGCCCGGGCAGGGCCCCGCGCCGGTCTTTCTGCAATCAGCGCAGGCCCTGTTCCGACAGGCCACGGACAGCCGCCACATCCGCCGGGAAGACCAGGGCCTCGCCGGTGTTGATGTCAGCCGGGGAAAGGCCCACGGTCTTGGACAGGTAGGTCATCATCACAGGCAGGAAACCCTGCATGTAGGGCTGCTGGTCGACCTCGACCTGGATGTAACCGGCATCCATTTCGTCCAGAACAATCGGAACGATGTCGAAGCCGGCCAGAAGAACCTTGCCCGGCGCCACTCCGCGGTCGCGAAGCACGCCTGCCACACCTGCATGCCAGAAGCCGGTGTCGAAATAGGCGCTGGTTTCGGGCCGGGCCGCAAGATAGGCACCCACACGGTCGGCCACGATGGCAAGGTCGGTGCCCGAGTCGATCTTTTCGTAGGTGATCGCACGGTCAGGATTGGCCGCGACCATCTCGTCCAGATAGTTCGTGATGCCAAGCGCGCGGGATTCCGACCAGTTCTGGCCGGGGCCGGAAACGCCGACCAGAATGTGCAAGGGGCCTTCGGCGGGCATGTTGGCCCACTGTGCCCGTGCCAGGCCATAGCCGGCAGGCACAAAGCCCTGACCGACGAAAGCCTGCCTGGCATTGCCGGCCGCCCCTTCCAGATCATCGACGTTGGAGGCAATGACGATCACGCCTGCATCACGCGCGCGCTGGATGACATCGTCAAAGGCCGTATTGTCGACGATCGAGGTGATCAGCGCATCCGGGCTGCGTGCCAGGGCCGCTTCCATGTTCGCGACCTGCTCGGGGATCGATCCGTCGGTTTGCACATAGATCATCTGGCAATTTGCGCCAATCTTTGCACAGGCATCTTCATAACCCTTCTGAACTGCCTGCCAGAAGGTGTTCGACGCGCCCGAATGGACGGTGAAGGCAATGTCCAGCGGGTCTTGTGCGACCGCTGCGGACGAAACGGCAGACATCAGGGCGGCAATGGCCAGTCCCTTGATTTTCTTCATGTTCTTACTCCTCCCATAGGATTGCGGCCTTGTCAGGCCGTGGTTGCGTCGGATTTCCGTCTCGACGTCGTAAAGGCCCGGTCAAGGTCGGGATGCAGCTCCATCCCCAAACCTGGTCCGGGCGGAACCGTTATCATCCCGTTCCTGACCTCTGGCAATGCCGTGACCAGATCGCGGTACCAGGTGCGGTAAAAGGCGCGCACACTTTCCTGCACCAGCGCGTTCGGGGCGTTCAGCGACAGATGCGTGCTGGCGCACAGCACGACCGGCCCCGTGCAGTCATGCGGGGCCACCGGCAGATGCCAGGCCTCGGCCATCGAGGCAATCTTGCGCGCCTCGGACAGTCCGCCGCACCACGACAGGTCAAGCATCACCACGCCTGCCGCCCCGGTTTCAAGCAGGTCGCGAAAACCCCAGCGGGTAGCCAGCGTCTCGGACGCCGAGATCGGCGCAGGCGATTGCGCGGCATAGCGCGTCAGGCTGGAAAGACTGTCCATCTTGATCGGGTCTTCGTGCCAGAAGGTCTGATAGGGTGCCAGCGCTTTGGCGATCTGCATTGCGGGCAAAAGCTGCCACATCGAATGGAATTCGACGATGATGTCGATCCGGTCACCTACGGCAGCCCGTATTCTTTCAAACGGTTCAAGCCCTTTGCGCAGATCGGGACCCGAAATGTACTGACCGCGCGTGGCCTCGGCCATCCGGTCAAAGGGCCAGATCTTCATCGCCGTGATCCCCTCTTCCAGCAGGGAATGGGCCAGTTCATCGGCACAGGTCAGGAAACCGTTCAGATCATCATAATCAGCACCGGCACCGATGCCGTAATTGGCCGTAACCTGCCCCGAGGTCTTCCTGACATACTCCGTCCCGGCGCAGGTGTTGTAGGTGCGGATCTCGCGCCGCGTGAATCCGCCAAGCAACTGCGCAATCGGCTGGTTCATCGCCTTGCCGAAGAGATCCCACAAGGCGATGTCAAAGGCCGAATTGCCCCGCATCTCGGCCCCCGAGGACCGGAACCCCAGATAGCCCACCAGATCGGCGGCCAGACGGTCAATCCCGAACGGGTCACGGCCCAGCACGCGGGGGGCGATGTATTCATGGACATGCGCCTCTGCCGTGGCAGCGCCGAAGAAGGTTTCGCCCAGCCCCGTGATCCCTTCATCCGTATGAACGCACAGCCACAACAGGTTTGGCCGTTCGGCAATGCGGATGGTTTCAATGGCGGTGATCTTCATGACAGCCCGGCGGTCAGCAAGGCCCGGACACTTTCGTCGAAATGCAGTGACATCGCCGTTGTCGCCTTTTCCGGGTCGCCGGCGGCGACAGCCCGGGCAATCTCGGCATGGGTTTCAACCATCAGATCGCGCGACTCCCGGGTCTGGCGGCTTTTCCAGCCGACCGGCCAGGTCTGGCGGGTGATGCCCTGAAACGAACCAATCAGCAGGGAATAGACCGGGTTCCGCGATGCGCGGGCCAAGGCGGTGTGAAAGGCCAGGTCATGCTCCATCAGCGCGGCCGGATCGGTGGCGCTGCCCCGCATCTTTCCAGCAAGTTCCACAATCTCGGCCGCCTGCGCATCGCTGCGACGGATCGCAGCCAGCGTGACGATCCGCGTTTCGATGGTGCGGCGCACATCGTAGATTTGCTGGATGTTGATCTGGTCGGTATGCACGCCGTGCTCGATCATCAGCGACATGGCGCCATGGTCGATCTGCGCCACGGTCGCGCGTTTGCCGGTCGCCAGTTCGATGATCCGCATTGCCGCCAGGGACCGGAATGCCTCGCGCACCACGGTTCGCGACACGTTCAGCTCTTTCGACAACAGCGCCTCGGACGGAAGCTTGTCACCCGGCATCAGGTCTTTCTCGCGGATATGCCGCGAGATCGCCCCGATGGCATCTCCGACCAGGCCCAGGCTGCCGACGTGTTTCAAATCACCGCCCCCAAACCTGTATGACAGGTTCTGCTTGAATTGCGTGTATCTCTTGCCCATCCTGCCTGTCAACGGTTTCTCAAGGGGAAGACAGATGGACGCCAGACTGGTCCTTGCGGCCTGCGACATCGTGGGGGAAAGCGCCCTGTGGGACGATCAGCGCCAGCGGCTTGTCTGGGTTGATATCATCGGTCGGCGCATTCATGCGTTTGATCCCGTGACAGGGCGGCATCAGCTTTGGCCGGTGAAGGGCCGGCCGACATCGATCGGATTGCGCAGCGACGGCGGGGCCATTGTGGGGATGGAACGCAGCATCTGCCTGTGGGACTGGAAGGACGAGCCTGTTCCCCTGGTTGAAATCGAGCCTGACCGCCCGGACAACCGCCTGAACGAAGGGGCGGTTGGCCCGGACGGCGCGTACTGGGTTGGCACCATGTTCAACAACATCAACGGGGATGACAGCCCGCGCGCGATCCCGCAGGCAACCGGCAGCATCTATCGCTGCCTGCCGGATGGACGGGTGATGCGGGTGACCGATGACCTGTTCGGCATCACGAACACGATGGTCTTTCCCCGCTCCGGCGGGTTGTTGACAGCCGACACGCTGGCCAACACGATCTATGCCTACCGGATTGGCGACGACGGCATGCTTTACCAGGGCAAGACCCTGCAATCCGGCTTTCCGCGCGGCCTTCCCGACGGATCCTGTCTTGACGCCGACGGCAGAGTGTGGACGGCCCGGGTGGCAGACGGCGCTTGCCTGACCTGCACCGGACCGGACGGAACAGTCGAGACGATCATCGAACTTCCCTGCTCGTGGCCGACCAGTTGCTGCTTTGGCGGCGCGACCCTGTCGACGCTTTTCGTCACCTCGGCCCGGTTCACCATGACGCCCGAACACCTGGCCGCCCACCCGCAGGAAGGGGCGCTTTTCGCCGTTGATCCCGGCGTTTGTGGCATGCCGGCCTACCGGTTCGGAAAGACATCCTGAAGCCCGTCGATCTGCGCCCCGCCCCGGTTGCGGTACCGCCCAAGGTGCCCTGCACTGCGCCGCCGGGGGTTATGGGGGATGTTTCCTCCGCACGGCTGGCAAGGTCGGCTTTGACCATGGTGTTCCGGGCCTTGGCGGCATGGGCGGTGGCGGGACCCTGGCAAAATCCCTGATCCCGGGTCTGAAGCCCCGGTCTTCCGGGCCATGACCCGCTGCGGCCGGGGCAGGTGCGCCGCAAGACAGCGAACCCGCCCCGCAGCCCTGACCATCCGCCCGCGCCGCGCGGCGGCAACAAACCGCGTCACGCCTTCTGCGGTGCCTCGACCTTTCGCGTGGGCGGCCCGAAAGCCTTCGCTTCCGTCCCCTTTTGCGATCAGGCCGAAGTCCGTTCAAAGGGTCGCGGCCATGAGGCGAAGAAAAACAGGGGCTTCCTGCGCGCCAACCGCCGGTCACAGGCCCGACCCCAGCATGCTCCGGATAGCCAGGCAGTTGCTGAGTGAGGTTGCAAGGACGTCAATTGTGCCTGTCCGCAAGGCACCGAGAATCGCCATCGCCTTGCTTGGCTCGGACGCGATTGCAACCGTGGTGGAAACTCGCTGAAGGTCCTCGCGCGTCAGCCCGATGACCCGTCCCCCAAGGGCATCATTGCAGGGGGTGCCGCCCGCATCAAAAAAGTCGTACCCCATCAGGTCGCCGACCACCTTCGCGTCCTGCGCCTTCTGCAGTTCCTCGCGCGAAAACCAGCCCATGCGCGCCATGTGGCTGTCCGGGCCGAGATCGCCGATGCCAACCAGCGCGAAGTCGGCGCTGCGTGCAAGGTTCAGGGTGCGGCGTACCGTGGCGTTGCGCATCAGGCTTTCGCGCAGGTCGGCCTCGGGAACATAGGCCGGGGCATAAAGGGTGACGGCATTGCCGCCGAAGCGGCGGGCGAGGTTCCGGCAGATATGGTCGGCGTTGCCCTCGGAACCGGCCTCGGCGGCACCGCCGCTGCCGGACACGAAGGTCAGCGACTGAAAGGTGCGTGACGCCTGATTTTCGGCAACGGCCGCAACATTGCGGCCCATTCCCACGGCGACGATCAGGTTTTCGCGCAGATTGGATTCAAGAAAGTGGGTGACCGTCATCGCCACATTGCGCCGCTGCTGGTCGGGGGACTGCGATCCGGGCGCGATCAGCAGGTGCTTCAGCCCGAAACGGTCGCACAGGTCGCGTTCCAGTTCCCGCGTCTGCGAGGAATGAAACCGCACACGGATCTCGACAAGGCCGGCCTCCTGTGCCTCCTTGATCATCCGGTTGACCTTCATGCGCGAAAGGTCAAGCGCCCGCGCAATGCCGTCCTGCGTCTCGCCTTCGATGTAATAACGCCGGGCGATCTCGGCAAGAAGACCATACTCCGGCGTTTCCAGCCGGGTCACATCTGAACTGCCGGGTGCGGGCAAGCAGCGGTTCCTTATGCGTCAGGGTGTCCTGCCATGGGCTTTTTCGTATTCAATGATCCTGTCAACCTTCGGGCCGGACCGGCCATGTTCAAACGATGACCCAAGGAAGGATGAAACGACGCTTCTTGCAAGCTCTGGCCCGATCACACGCGCACCGAGGCAGATAATCTGGGCGTCGTTGCTCTTTTGGGCGCGCTCGGCCGAATAACTGTCATGCGCCTGGGCCGCGCGGATGCCGCGCACCTTGTTGGCGCTGATGCAGACGCCGATTCCCGTGCCGCAGATCAGGACCGCCCGCTCGTGCTCGCCTCGCGCAACGGCCGTTGCCACGGCAAAGGCGATGTCGGGATAAAGCGCGGTTTCGCCTGCCTGGACGCCAAAATCCGTGACGCTGTGCCCAAGCGCGGCGATGTGTGCCCTGAGCAGCTCCTTCAGGTCAAAACCTGCCTCGTCACAGCCGATCGCAACCCGCATGTGCGCCTCCCTTGTTGCCGTTCATTTGAACGCCTGCTGTGCAATTGTCAACCGGCTTGCGGCAATGCCTGCCGAACAGCAGACCTGCGCGCCTGCGGGTGATCGGGCGAAAAGGCCAAATCACAGGACGTGGCTGCGCATTGGCCCGCCAGCCAAGGGCAACGGGGGAAAAAGGACTCGCTTGACACCGTCTTGCAGGCGCGCAGATAGTGTGCAAAAGTTTACAGGGGGAAGCGATGCAGCCGAAGCTGCTGGAAGTCGGGGGGGTGACCAAGTCGTTCGGCGGCGTCACGGCCCTTTCGAACGGCCGTTTCGCGCTTGAACGCGGCTCGGTGCATGCGCTTTGCGGCGGCAACGGCGCCGGCAAATCCACCCTTCTGTCCATCGTCATGGGCATACAGGCCCGCGACTCGGGCATCATCAGGCGAAACGGGGCCGAGGTGAACTTCCGCAGCCCGCGTGAGGCGCTTGCGGCCGGCATCTCGATCATCGAGCAGGAGCTGAGCCCGGTTCCGGCAATGTCGGTGGCCGAGAACATCTTTCTGGGACGCGAGCCGCTGGCCGGATTCGGCCGGATCGACTTTCGCAGCATGAACAGCATGGCGCAATCGCTGCTGGATGACTTGCACTTCGACATCGATGCGCGAACGCTGATGATGAACCTGAGCGTCGCCAAGCTGCAACTGGTCGAGATTGCCAAGGCGCTGAGCTATGACGCCGAAATCATCATCATGGACGAGCCGACCTCGGCGCTGGGCGAGGCAGAGGCGGATCAGCTTTTTGCGGCCATCCGGACGCTGAAGCGCAAGGGCAAGGGGATCATCTACGTCAGCCACCGGCTTTCCGAGATTTTTCAGATCGCAGACACGTTCACCGTGTTCCGGGATGGGGCCTTTGTGGACAGTGGCAGCATGGCGACCGTCAGCCGCGAGCAGTTGATCCAGATGATCGTCGGCCGCCCGCTGAAGGAGGAATTCATCAAGACGAACACGCCGGGTGACGAAACGCTGCTGTCCGTTCGCGGCCTCAATTCGACCAACCGGGTCCGAAACGTCAGCTTCGAGGTGCGCCGTGGCGAGATTCTGGCGATCTTCGGTCTGATGGGGTCGGGGCGCAGCGAGATATTCGAGCGTCTTTTCGGGCTGGTCGGGGACCGGGGGGGCGAGGTTGTGCTGGATGGCCGCCGGATTTCCGTATCTTCTCCCGCAGAGGCCATCGGGCTCGGCCTGGCTTACGTGACCGAAGACCGCAAGGGCAGCGGCCTTGTCCTTTCGGCAAGCGTGCGCGACAACATCTGCATGGCGCATCTTCCCTTTCTGAGCGTGGGTCCGGTCATGAGCGGACGCCGCGAAAGCCAGTCGGCGCGCGACATGATCGAAAAGTTCCGCATCAAGACGGCAAGCGACCGGCTGGAAGTGGCGGGGTTGTCGGGGGGAAACCAGCAGAAGGTGGTCCTCGGCAAATGGTTCCTGACCGCGCCGAAGGTGCTGTTGCTGGACGAACCGACGCGGGGTGTCGACGTTGGCGCCAAGCGGGAAATCTACCGCGTGATGTCTGACTTCGCCTCGGCAGGCGGGGCGGTGATCCTGATCTCGTCCGAAACGGATGAGGTTGTGGGTATGGCTGACCGCGCCGTCGTCATGCGGGACGGGCGGATATCCGGAGAGCTGTCGCGCACCGAACTGTCGGCCGACCGGCTGGTACATCTGGCGGCGTGAAGAACGGACGTGGAGAGGAACGACGTGATGGAAGCAAAGCAGACCATTGCACCGGGCACCGAGGCACGCGGTGGGGGCCTGAGGCGCCGTCTTGCCGTCTACGGCCAGAAATACGGCATTCTGGTTGCTTTGGTCCTGGTCTGCCTCGTGCTTGCGGTGGTGAATGAGTATTTCCTGACGGCACGCAACATCACCAACGTCCTGCGCCAGACGTCGATCAACGGCATTCTGGCGGTCGGGATGACCTTCGTGATCCTGACCCGCGGCATCGACCTGTCGGTGGGATCGGTGGTGGCCCTGGCCGGGATCGTCGCGGCTTCGCTGGCCACCACCTCGTCGACTGCGGGGGTTGCGGGCGGACCCTACCCTGCGCTGCTTGCGATTGCCGTCGGGCTTTCGGTCGGCATGGCCTGTGGTGCCGTCTCTGGTGTTGTGGTGTCGCGCTTTGCCGTCCCGGCCTTCGTCGCCACCCTGGGAATGCTGTCGGCTGCCCGCGGCCTGACGCTGCTTTACGGCGGGGGCAGGCCGGTTCCCGAACTGACGCCCGGGTTCCGCGTCATCGGTACGGGCGAGATTGCGGGCATTCCCGTGCTGGTGATCATCTTTGCCGTGGTGTTTCTGATTGCCTGGTGGGTTCTGTCCGCCACCCGCTTCGGGCGGCATGTCTATGCCGCAGGCGGCAACCCCCATGCCGCAGTCGTGTCCGGCATCAACGTGCGCCGCATCCGGTTTCTGGTCTATGTGATCTCGGGCGGCCTTGCGGGCCTTGCCGGCATGATGCTGGCGGCGCGGACCGGGTCCGCCCTGCCGCAGGCCGGGATCGCCTACGAGCTTGATGCGATTGCGGCGGTCGTGATCGGCGGCACCAGCCTTGCCGGCGGTGTCGGCCGCGTGACCGGGACGCTGATCGGTGCGCTGCTGATCAGCGTCGTCAACAACGGCCTCGATCTGATGGGGGTCGAATCCTACTACCAGCAGGTCATCAAGGGCGTGCTGATCGTTGCCGCAGTGATGCTTGACCAGGCGCGTCATCGCCGCGAGTGACCCCGCCGTCACCCGTTTCACCAACGACCCGTGCAACCAATGAAAGGGAGGAGCACATAATGAAGAAGACCCTGTTTGCCATTCTGGCAACCACCGCGCTGACGATGCCCGCGATGGCACAGGACAAGCCGAAGATCGGGGCCGCCGTCTATGGCCTGAACGCCGAGTTCATGCAGATCTGGTCGGCAGCACTGGAAGACCACCCTGCCGTGAAAGAGGGCCTTGTCGAACTGACGATCTTCGACGGGCGCTATGACGCGCTTGTCCAGCAAGAGCAGTTCGACACCATGATCGCCCAGGATTTCGATGCGATCATCTTCGTGCCGATCGATATCGAGGCCGGTGCCGCTGCGGTCGATGCCGCCGCTGCCGCAGGGATTCCGGTGGTCGGATCCAACACCCGCGTCAACAGCGACAAGCTGAAGTCCTATGTCGGCTCTGACGATGTCAAGTCCGGCTACATGGAGGCCAAGTACGTTCTGGACAAAATCGGCTGCAAGGGCGAGGTCGTGATCATCGAAGGCCCGATCGGTCAGTCGGCCCAGATCAGCCGTCTTGAGGGCAACATGAAGGCCCTTGCCGAATGCCCCGACGTCAAGGTCATCGAACAGCAGACCGCGAACTGGTCCCGCGCCGAGGCGCAGACCCTGATGGAGAACTGGCTGACAGCGCATCCCGACACGATCGACGGCATCATCGGCCAGAATGACGAGATGGCCCTGGGGGCAATCGAGGCGATCAAGGCCGCCGGCCTGAACGTGACCGACTTCGCAATAGCCGGTATCGACGGGATCACCGATGCCCTTCTTGCGGTGAAGGCCGGAGACATGGCGTCGATCCTGCAGGATGCGCGCGCTCAGGCCCAGGGCGCGCTGGATGTCGCCATCAAGTCGGTGAAGCCCGACTACGAGCCGATGTCAGACATCTGGACGACCTATTCCGACATGCCGTGGAACGGCGGGACAGATGCCGAATACAGCGTGCCGTGGACGCCCGTCACGGCAGAAAACGTCGACGCCCTGCTTGCCCTGCGCAAGTGATCCGGGTCTGACAGCAAAGCGGGACGGCCCGGGCCGTCCCGCGCCAAACTGACCGGCCACAGGTGCCGTGGCCGGAAAAGAACAGGAACACACAAGGCAATGACCGGGACAAAGCTGAATTTCGATTTTCCGATTGCCGGAAAGACCGCCATCGTGACCGGAGGTGCATCGGGCATCGGGGCCGCCATCGTCGCCGCATTTGCGGCCAAGGGCGTACGCGTTGCCGTGCTTGACCTGAACGCAGGGGCTGCCGCCGACGCAGCCGCGCGGCACCCCGGTGCCATGTCTGCCGCCTGCAACGTGGCGGACCCGGCCAGCGTCGAGACGGCCGTTGCCGCAGTGGCGCGCGACTTCGGGCGGATCGACATTCTGGTGAATTCCGCCGGTATCGTCGATCTGGCACCGGCCGGGGAGATCAGCCTGACGGCATGGCAAAGGACCCTGGACATCAACCTGACCGGCAGCTTTCTGGTGGCGCAGGCGGTCGGGCGGCGCATGATTGCTTCGGGTGGCGGTGCCATCATCAACATGGCATCGCAGGCCGGATCGGTCGCCATTGACGGCCACGTCGCCTATTGCGCGTCGAAGTTCGGGGTGATTGGGCTGACAAAGACCCTGGCGCTGGAATGGGGCCGCCACGGCATCACCGTGAATTCGATCTCGCCCACGGTGGTCCTGACGGAACTGGGCAAGAAGGCGTGGGAAGGCCCCAAGGGCGACGCGATGAAGGCACAGATCCCGATGGGGCGCTTTGCCGAACCCGGGGAAATTGCAGCGGCGGCGGTCTTCCTTGCCTCACCGGGCGCAAGAATGATCAACGGTGCCGACCTTCTTGTCGATGGCGGCTTCACCGTCAGATAACTCGCACAGGGGGACGACATGCAGAGATTCATCAACAACCCGGACGACATTGTGGACGAAACGGTGCGCGGCTTTGTGCGCGCGCATTCCGACCGGGTGCGCCTCGACCCCGGCAACGCGCGTGTCGTCGTGGCGCGCGAGGCGCCCGTCAGGGGCAAGGTCGGCATCGTGACCGGGGGTGGTTCCGGCCACGAGCCGGCCTTTATCGGCTATACCGGTCGGGCCATGGTCGATGCGGTTGCCGTCGGGGAACTTTTTTCCTCGCCGACGGCGAAAAGCTTTCACGATGCCATCCGCGCCGCCGATGGCGGCGCAGGGGTGGCGGTGCTCTACGGCAACTATGCCGGCGACAACATGAATGTGAAGATGGCGGCCCGCATGGCCGCCAAACAGGGGATCACCGTCGCCACGGTCGTCGCCAACGATGATGTCTGCTCGGCCCCCCTGACGGAACGCGAGAAACGCCGGGGGGTCGCGGGCGAGATCTTGATGTGGAAGATCGGCGGCGCCAAGGCCGCCGCAGGGGCAAGCCTGGATGAGGTGATCGCCACGGCGCAAAGGGCGATCGACAACTGCCGCTCGGTCGGTGTCGGCCTTGGGCCGTGCACCCTGCCCGCCGCCGGCAAGCCGAACTTCGAGATCAGGGCCGGTACGATGGAGGTCGGCATCGGCCACCACGGCGAACCCGGGACGCGGGTGGAACCGCTGACATCCGCGAATGGGGTGGCTGATGACATGGTGGCGCTGGTGCTGGCCGACCACGCACTGCCGGCCGGAACCGAGGTGGCGGTGCTGGTATCCGGTCTTGGGGCGACGCCGGTCAACGAACTTTACGTGCTTTATGACCGCATGGCAGACCGGATCGAGGCTGCGGGCCTGAAGATTCATCGCGGGCTTGTCGGGAACTACTTCACGTCGCTGGAAATGGTCGGGGCGACGCTGACCGTGATGGCGCTTGACGCCGAACTGAAGGCGCTTCTCGATGCGCCAACCGATGTGCCGGGCCTGTGATGGGGGGCGGGGTGACGACGCTGAAGAACGCCGGTGCTGCCGGGATTCTGTGCGAGGTCGCCGATGTGATCGTGGCGAACAAGGCCTATCTCAGCGAGATTGACGGCAAGATCGGCGATGGTGACCACGGCTTTAACATGGCCAAGGGATTTGGCCGCGCGAAAGACCGGATCGACGGGGCGTCCAGGACGCTGGACAGCGCGATGCGCACCCTGTCGGACATTCTGATGTCCGAGATCGGCGGGTCAATGGGGCCGCTCTACGGCATGATGTTTTCGGATATGGCCGATGCGCTGGACGGTGCCGCCGAAATCGATGCCGCCCTGTTCGGGCGCATGATTCGCGCCGGGCTGGAAGGTGTTCAGGCCATCGGATCGGCCAGGGTCGGGGACAAGACCCTGCTCGATACCCTTGTGCCGGCGGTCGAAACCTATGAGGCGGCGCTGGCGGAGGGCGACGGCTGGTCGCAGGCCCTGGGCCGGATGAAGACGGCGGCGGAAGCCGGCCGCGACAGCACGCGCGACATGGTGGCGAAGATGGGCCGCTCCAGCCGTCTTGGCGAAAGGTCGCGCGGTGTTCTTGATGCCGGTGCAACATCTTGCTGCCTTATCCTTGCCGCCTTTGCGGACGGGATAGATCGCCGCATCGCCCGCTGACGTCGGAAGACCGGCCCTTGGCGGTGGCCAATGGCCAGGACCGGAACCGGCGCGCAGGCGCGCACCAGACCTGCGGTGCCATCACCGGAACCAGGCATGTGCGGCCTGCGGACGGCAGGATCGTTCCGCCGCACCGATTGGCAAGGCCGCCCGTTGTTTGGGGGGTGGGTTTTTTGGCTTGCCCCCCCCCCCCCCCCCCCCCCCCGAACTGCCCAAGCTCGCCCTGCTTAAGGACGGTGCCGGGCAGGATGTGCCGGCTTGCATGGGCTTTCCCGCCGCCCGCCGCGCCAGGCTGCATTCAACCAACCCCATCACGCGCCCCAAGGGCGAGATCAAAGGCCGCACCGGGGCCTTTGGCATCTTTCCCGACGGGCACGCCATCACCCCCCCGGCGCGCCCGCTGCACAACCCCTGAACCCATGGCACCTGTCCGCGTTCGTCAGGAAATGGGTCCCCCCGGACCAATTTCTGCCCTTCCACACTCCCGCCGTCATGCACCCGGCAGTCCCCGCCGCGTGACCGGCCCCGACAGGTCCGGGACAAGATGGGCACCAGGGGCTGCACCACGCCATGGGACAGGATCCCGTGCCCCGACTTGCCGCAGGTCAAATCCGGCAGGAAAGATGCGGCGCGCGAGGAATTTCAAACGCACAGAGCACACCATCGCCCCGAACCCGCAATATCCCCGGACCTGCGGCAGCCGTCCCTGACAGAGCTATCGCCTGTCGCGCTTCGGCAGCTTCACCGGGCGGATTGCGGTGGTGTCGATCCCGGCCAGCAGGGGGCAGGATCAAGGTTCCGGCATCGCTACAGGGTGCTGAAAAAGTGCCTGGCGCAGGGGCTGCCTGACCGCAAAGCGGGAAACTCTTCCGCCCCGCGCGCCTTGCTTATCCTGGCAGGGGCCATCGCCCCTGCCAAAGTGCTGCGCTGGGATCAGGACCAGCCGGGGGCCAAAGCCCCCGGCCAGCGCCCGACCCGCCCCCGGCGGGCGCTTCGCCCCCGCCGGGTCGGGCGCTGGCCTTCTGCTGTTCGCGGACCTGCCGGTCTACAGGGCACCGTGCCGCGCGGGCGGGGGAAACGCGGGTCGCGTTTCCTGTTCCCGCCCGGAGAGGTGAAGGCACCTTCACACTGCTCTGGCAGGGGCTATCGCCCCTGCCACAGCGCCGCGCTGATCCTTGTCCAGCCGGGGGCCACAGCCCCCGGCCAGCGCCCGACCCGCCCCCGGCGGGCGCTTCTCGCCCGCCGGGTCAGGCGCTGGCCTGTGTTGGTCCCGGACCTGCCGGTCTACAGGGCACCGTGCCGCGCGGGCGGGGAAACGCGGGTCGCGTTTCCTGTTCCCGCCCGAACGGACGAATGCACTGTCACCGCTGCAATGGCAGGGGCCATCGCCCCTGCCACAGTGCTGCGCCGGGATCACGACCGGCCGGGGGCGCAAAGCCCCCGGCCAGCGCCCGACCCGGCGGGCGCTTCGCACCCGCCGGGTCGGGCGCTGGCCTTTCGTGGTGCCTGGACCGACCGATCTATAGGGCACCGTCCCGCGCGGGCGGGGGAAACGCGGGTCGCTTTTCCTGATCCCGCCCACAGGGGCAATTCCTTTCCCCGGACCGGGAAGATTTCCCGGCAGGCAGGCGGCCGGATTGCTGTTTCAGCAGCCTGCTACCGGAAGAATTGCAGGAGTCGGTCAAAGATCGGTCGCAACCGCGCGGCAAGGGTTGCCGCCGCCTCAGGCACCGTCAGCAGACTGACGACAACGCCACTTGTTGCAGCCCCGATAATCCCGCCCGTCGCATAGGCAAGACCGCGAACGGCTTTTCGCAAACCGGCATAGCGGCGCGTCTCATCCACGGCTTCTGCCGCCTCGCCGATCCGCGTAACCTCTTTCGCGATCAGGTCAATGCTGGCCGGGTCCAGCGTCGCATTGGCTTCAGCCGAGTTGAGAACCTGCGAAACCTCCCCGGCGAGGTCCTGCACAGCGGCCACATCAGCCGCACGCACGACCGGGTCCGGCTCTGGCGGCTTTGCCCCTGCTTCCCCCGCAGGCACCTGACGCGGCTGCAACAGCGGGCGCAACTCTGCCAGCCGCTGGATCAGCCGCTCAAGCTGCCTGACCATCACCGTATTCCACGCCTGCCCGGCATCATGGTCTGACATGCAATCGCACAGCGTGGCACGGGCATCGTCAATGCCATACCAGCTTAAGGTCTCCGCGTGCAGCGCGGAATGCACGGTGGCCAGGGCATGCCCCAGATCGGCGGGAAACTGGTAATGGTCCCGGTCTGCCGCCATGGTGCGTGCCGGGGCAAGAATCTGCTTCAGCCCTTCAACCCGCGCTGCCAGGTCTGGGGCGTTTTCCACCTCGGGGCGAACGTTCGGGGGCGTGTCCACAGGCGCAAGCCGCCCATCTTTTGGCAGCATGGCCACCGGGCTTGCGGCCAGCAGCCGTGCCGCCATCGCCGCTGCATCGGGCGGGTTCAGCCGGTCGTGCATCGCCTGTAACAGCTTTGCCATCTGCGGGTGGGTTGCCGTACCGTCCCAGCCGCGCAGATCGACATATTGCGTTTCGCCGAATCCCCAGGGCAGCGGCGCATCATCCAGCCGCACATGCAAAAGCCGCCCTGTGGCCTGCGCATGCGATGCCTCCTCGACAACCGCCTTTCGCGCCACGCTTTCCTGCGTCCAGAATGTGACAACCGCCTTTGCCGCGTCCAACTGCGTGGCAATCGTTCTGCGCCATTCCGCCCCGGCGGGAATATCCTGATCCCACCACAGAGGAAGCCCCTGACCCGTCAGAAAGTCCCGAAGGGTGCCGATCCGCGGCCGATCCTGACTTGCATAGGAAAGAAAGAAGAAGGCGGGGATCGATCCGGTCTCTGGCGGCGGATCGTCACGCGGGGTGGGTGCCCCCGGCGGCTCCCAGCCCGCCTCCAGCAGCGCAAACAGCGCCTTCGCCCGCTTGGCGTCGTCCTCTATTTCGGCAATTTCGGCGATCTTCGGATCGGCTGTTGCCGGGATGCCCCGGAACCACAGACCACCATACCGGGGTTCTTCTGCCAGCCTGCGCAATCCGGCAAGGGGCCGCAGGTCCAGCACCCGCGTTCTTTCGAGCAAGAGCGTCTGCAACCCCGTCAGCCCCCGCAGCGGGGCAAGGTCGCTGACCCGGGTGTTTTTGAGAGAGAGGCTCTGCAACCCCGTCAGCCCCCGCAGCGGGGCAAGGTTGCCGACTTGGGTGTTGTCGAGCCGGAGGGTCCGCAACCCCCTCATCCCCTGCAGCGGGGCAAGGTCGCTGAGTAGCGTGGTATTGTTGAGCCAGAGTTCCTGCAACCCCGTCAGCCCCTGCAGCGGGGCAAGGTTGCTGACCTGGGTGTTGTTGAGCCAGAGTTCCTGCAACTCCGTCAGCCCCCGCAGCGGGGCAAGGTCGCTGACCACGGTGTTGTCGAGCTGGAAGCCCCGCAACCCCGTCAGCCCCTGCAGCGGGGCAAGGTCGCTGACCCGGGTGTTCTTGAGAGAGAGGCTCTGCAACCCCGTCAGCTCCCGCAGCGGGGCAAGGTCGCTGACCGGCGTGGAGTCAAGCCAGAGGTCCCGCAACCCCGTCCGGCCCCGCAGCGGGGTAAGGTCGCTGACCTGCGTGTTGTTGAGCCGGAGGGCCTGCAACCCCGTCAGCCCCCGTAGCGGGGCAAGGTCGTTGACCGGCGTTTTGATGAGCGAGAGGCTCTGCAACCCCGTCAGCCCCTGCAGCGGGGTAAGGTCGCTGACCTGTGTGGTGTTGAGCGAAAGAATCTGCAACCCCGTCAGGCCCCGCAGCGGGGCAAGATCACTGACCGGCGTGGTGTCGAGCGAGAGCCTCTGCAACCCCGTCAGGCCCCGCAGCGGGGCAAGATCGCCGACCGGCGTGGTGTCGAGCGTGAGGATTTGCAACCCCATCAGCCCCTGCAGCGGGCCAAGGTCGCTGACCGGCGTGGCATCGAGCAAGAGGGTCTGCAACCCCGTCAGTCCCTTCAGCGGGGCAAGGTCGCTGACCTGCGTGACGTTGAGAGAGAGGTTCTGCAACCCCGCCAGCCCCTGCAGCGGGGCAAGGTCGCTCACTGGCGTGGCATCGAGCAAGAGAGTCTGCAACCCCGTCAGCCCCTGCAGCGGGGCAAGGTCGCTGACCGGCGTCCTGTAGAGCCGGAGGTACTGCAACCCCGTCAGCCCCTGCAGCGGGGCAAGGCCGCTGACCTGCGTGCGGTCAAGGATCAAGGAGCGCAGCTTGTCCAGCGCACCGATGCCCGGCGGCAGGGCCGCCAGCGCCTGGAACGCCTCGCCGCTGAAATCAAGCGTCTCCGCCCCCGTCCGCTTCGCCTGCTCAATCGCCGCCCCGGCGGCCTTCCAGGCGTCTTGCGCAGCACTCATCCCCGCCCCCCGATCCCTCTGCACCCATGGGCCAGGCCGGCGGTCCCCGCAAGGCGGCCCTCAGCCCAGGACCATGACCAATCCCTGATCGCCCCCGCATGGCCCCTGATCCGCAACGCCCGTCACGGCTGCCCGCCGTGGGCCGCCCCGAGTGCCCCCGTCAGAACCGTTCGGCCCGCAGCACCTTGCAGTCGCTGACGGAAACCACCCCGATGTGGCGTTCCACCACCTCGAAGGCCGCCGTCAGCAGGGCGTCCAGCCGGTCGGGGCGGATCAGGCAGACCACGGCGACCATGCCCTGGCGGCCCACCTGACCTTCCCTTGTCCAGCGGCCTGACCGGCCCGATCCGCCCAGCACCGGCAGCACGGTGAACCCCGTGACCCCGGCGCGTTCCAGCGCCGCCGTCAGCCGGGTTTCCATCGGCGCCTCGATGATGATCTCGACCCGTTTCGCCTGATGTGTCTGCATTTCAGCCCCCCGCGACCGCGCTTGCCAGTGCCACGTACAAAGGGATGCCGACCGTCAGGTTGAACGGAAAGGTCACCCCCAGCGACAGCGTCAGATAGATGCTGGGATTCGCCTCGGGCAGGGCCACCCGCATGGCCGCCGGCACGGCGATGTAGCTGGCCGAAGCCGCCAGCGTCATCAAAAGCGCCAGTCCCCCCGCCGACAGGCCCAGTCCCGCCCCCATCAGCAGCCCCGCCGCCGCCCCGATCAGCGGCATCAGCACGCCGAACAGGATCGCACCCGCGCCCAGCACCCTGCCCGAGGTGCGCAGGCCGCGCCCCGCGACCAGCCCCATGTCCAGCAGAAACAGGCACAGCACCCCCTGAAAGGGCGAGACGATGAAGCTTTCGATCCGCGCCAGCCCCTCGGACCCGGTCAGAAGGCCGATCACAAAAGACCCCACCAGCAGCACGATGGAGCCGTTCAGAAGAATCTCGCGCCAAAGGTCGCTGTCGACATCGGCCCCCTCGCCCGCCTTGGCCACGATCCACAGCGCCGAGATGATGGCCGGTGCCTCCATCGCCGCCGCAACCGCCACCATATAGCCTTCGGACGATATCCCGCGCCCCTCCAGCACCGAGGTGGCGGTGACAAAGGTGACAATGCTGATCGATCCGTAATGCGCCGCCACCGCCGCCGCATCGGCCACGCTGAACTGCGTCAGGACGCGCAGCAGGCCAAAGGCGACAAAGGGCAGCGCGATGGACAGCAGCACCCCGGCGGCCAGCGCCGAGACCAGGCCAAAGCCGATGCCGTGGTCGCCCACGGCAGCCCCCCCCTTGAAGCCGATGGCAAAGAGCAGATAGATCGACAGGGCCTTTGCGGCCGCCTCGGGAACCGACAGGTCGGATCTCGCCAGGGCGGCCAGCAGCCCCAGGGCAAAACAAAGGATCATCGGCGACAACAGGTTGTTGCCCGCCAGTGCAAGAATATCCGTCACCTGTCCCCCCGCCTTTTCCCCAGCATATCAGCCTGCGCGGGCGGCAAAAGATCAGACCGCAACAAATCCGTCCAGTGCGGGATCGTATTGCTCCAGCCCGCCCGCGCCGGTATCGGTCCACAGCCCGTGCAGGGACAGCCGTTCATCTGCCAGCGCCTCGCGCACGAAGGGAAAGGTCATCAGGTTTTCCAGGCTGATGACCACGGCCTGCTTTTCCATCGCCCGCACCCGCCCCGGATCGCCGGCCAGCGGTGCCGTCCGCGCGAAGCCCGGCCGCAGGATGTCCATCCAGCGCCCGACGAAGCTGGACCGCGCCTCCAGCTCGGGCGCTTGGCCAAGGCACATGTCGTGGCATCCCTTGACGCCGCCGCAGTTGGAATGCCCCAGCACAACGATATGGGCCACCCGCAGGGCAGTCACGGCATATTCGACCGCCGCCGAAGTGCCGTGATACTGCCCGTCGGGGTTGAAGGGCGGGACCAGGCTGGCGATGTTGCGGTGGATGAAGAACTCGCCCTCGTCCGCGCCGAAGATCGAGGTGACATGCACGCGGCTGTCGCAGCAGGAAATGATCATGGCGCGCGGCATCTGCCCGGCCTCGGCCAGACGGCGGTACCAGGCCTTGTTGTCCTGCCAGGTGGTGGCGCGCCAGCCGTGGAAGCGCTGGATCAGATAGGCGGGCAGCGGTCTGGCCTGATCCATGACGTGTCCTTTGCTGATGCCCGGCCCCCTTCAATAGGCAAAGGCTGCGCCAACAGGAACCCCTTTGTTGCGCCCCCTGCCGGGCCGGCCGCCAATCTGCCCCGGCACAGATCAAGACAATTCGACGCAAAACCCGGCCGGACCACAACCCTTTGTTCAGCACCGCGTGGCAGGCTTGGGCAGGGTGTGATTTCAGGGTGATCTGGTGACATGTCAGGCAATGTGACGGCCTTGCGACCGAAGGAACGTGTGCGGCTGGATGCAGAGCCGATCGCATCGATCTATCGCAATCTGGGCCCCGGCGGCGCGGAACAGGTGGTTTCGCGTGCCCTGGGCGAGTTGGCCCTGACCCTTGCCGGTCTGGTGGAACAGGTGCGGCGGCGCGAGCTTGGCGATCTGGGCCGGGGGCTGCGGCGGTTGCAGCGGATGGCCGATCATCTGGGCATGATCAGCCTGGGTCTGATCGCCGCCGAGGCGCGCATCTGCATGGACCGGTCCGATGCCACGGCCTTTGCCGCCGTCTGGGCCCGGCTGATCCGGGTGGCGGAAGCATCGCTGGCCTGGGACAGGGAATTGCTGGACCAGTCGCTGTAGGCCACCGGGGGGCTTGCGGCGAAGTCCGGAGTGCCTGGTGGAGTGACCGCAACACAGGACTCCAAAAGCGGAATCCCCCGATTTGTTGTCTGCGCGATCAAGGGGGATGCGCAAAGGAATTCCGGTCAGCGTGACGCCGGCGGATCGCGCCTGACCTGAGGTGATCATATCGGCGGTGCAAGCTGCCGAACGGTCCGGTTCTTGTCGGCAGGCTGCGGGATGTGGCCGGTCTTCCTGTGGCACCTGCCCATGCGGTGATCCTGCCGGTCGATGAAAAGGCGCAGATACAGGCCCTTGACCGCACCCAGCCTGGGCTGCAACTGAAGACGGGACGCGGCCCGACCACGGCCCACGGCCACAAGCGCCACGGCACCACGACGGTCCCTGCCGCGCTCAATCTTCTGACCGGCAAGGTCAGCGCCCGCAACATGGACCGCCCCCGCCTACAGGAGTTCCTCCACGTCCTGATCCGGATCGCGCGCGACACCCCTGCCGGGAAAGCCATTCGACGGGGTCCCGGACAACTGCCGCAGCCACAGGCACGCCCCTGTCCGGGCCTGGCTTGCCTGCCACCCGTGCCGGACCTTCCATTTCATCCCGATATCAAGGTCCCGGCAAGGGCAGCGCGGGGCAATGATCGCCCATTGCGTGTCGGTCAGGATCACGCCGATCAAGGCTGCCGCGCCCTTGGTAACCTTGTATCCGTCAGCAGCCAATTCGGCAGTCCCCGACCATCGGCAGACCCAGGTTCGCCGACGCGATCCGGCAGGATCAGACGCCGGTCGCGCATCTTGCTGCAAGCGCCCCCGGCCCCTTTCAGGCGTTCGCCCGGTTCCAGCGGACCGATGACCACAGCGACACCCCGATCAGGGCGGCGCCGCCCAACCCGGTCAGCACCTCGGGGATATGGACAATCGCCTGGGCATACATGATGACCGACAGGATCAGGATCGCATAAAACGCCCCGTGTTCCAGATAGCGGTACTGGGCCAGCGTGCCCTTTTCGACCAGCATGATCGTCATCGACCGCACATACATCGCCCCGATCCCCAGGCCGATGGCGATGATGAACAGGTTCTGCGACAGGGCAAAGGCCCCGATCACCCCGTCAAAGCTGAAGCTGGCATCCAGCACCTCCAGATACAGGAACGCGCCCAGCCCGCCCTTGGCCGCCGCCTCCAGCGCCTTCTGCGAGGCATCCAGAAGCCCGCCCAGCACCTCGACCAGAAGAAAGGTCAGCAGCCCGTAGATCGCCGCGCGGAAAAAGACCTCGGCCTTGTCCGGGTCCAGCAGGCGCGAAAACACCAGGATCAGCGCCAGCACGAAGGCCACTTCGATGCCCCGGATCGTGGCAAAGCGCGCCATGCGGATTTCCAGCCACCTGACCCAATGCACATCCTTTTCCTGATCGAAGAAGTAGCTCAGCCCCACCATCATCAGGAAGGTGCCGCCAAAGGCCGCGATGGGCAGGTGGGCATCATGCATGATCGCTGCATAATCCTCGGGCCGGGCCGCGGCCAGGATCATGGCGTCAATGGGGCCGATTTTGGCCGCAATCACCACGATCAGCAGCGGAAAGACGATCCGCATCCCGAAGACCGCAATGAGGATGCCCCAGGTCAGAAAGCGGCGCTGCCATTCCGGGGTCATGTCCTTCAGCTTGTTCGCATTCACGATGGCATTGTCGAAGGACAGCGATATTTCCAACACCGCCAGCACCGCCACGATGAAGAAGATCGTTGCGGTGCCCGACAGGGTGCCGGTCGTCTGCCAGCCAAGGACAAGTCCAAGAAGCAGACCAAGGCCCGTCACGACGAAGGCCCATCTGAAATAGCCAAGGGTGGGTCTGTCCGCTGTGCCTTGCATCACAGCCACCCGGCGGATGTGGAACGGCATGACGCCTTGGTCGGGATCGGGCTGGCAGATCGGGTCATGGGCTGTGCATCTGACGGCAGGCTTCGTTCAGTGCCGACATCGTGAAAGTGCCGCGATACTTTCACCAGAGGGGCCCGGTCACCAGGATTCGCCCGCAGCGCAGGCACCGGCAGCTAAGCCGGATCATCCGGTCAGGGCAAGCGCTTTGCGCCCTGCACCCGGGCCGGCACGATCTGCTGCGCAATCCCCGCCGTGCAGAGATAGACCGAAGTGATCACCAGCCCCCAATGCGCCCAGCTTTGCGGATCGAAATCCACCCAGGCGGCCCATCCGGCAAAAAAGGTCCAGGCCAGGGCCATCGGCAGCGACAGCAGGCGCCAACGGTCGGTGCGGACGGGGTGGATGAATTTCAGGTTGGTGAACATCGCAACGGTGAGCGCAATGACGATCAGCAGGATCGTCCATTCGCCGGGTTTCAGCGCGAACATCACCAGCACGACCATGTTCCAGCAGGCCGGAAAGCCGGCAAAGCAGTAATCCCTGGTCTTCATCCGCGTATCGGCGAAATAGACCACGCTGCCATAGACAATGGCAATGATCGCCAGCCAGCCTGTCCAGCCGGTCAGCAGGCCGGATTTGAACAGGGCGAAGGCCGGGATGAACACATAGGTCAGATAGTCGACGATCAGGTCCATCAGCACGCCGTCATAGGTCGGCCAGTTGGATTTCACGTCATAGCGGCGGGCCAGGGGGCCGTCGATGCCGTCCACCACCAGCGCCACGACCAGCCACAGGAACATCAGGCTCCACTTGCCATCCACCGCCGCCAGCATCGCCAGCATCGACAGCACCGCGCCCGTGGCGGTGAGAAGGTGAACCGAAAGGGCGTTAAGCCTGCGTGTCATGTGACCGTCATACTGAATTGTGCCTCCACCGCAATGGGTCAGGCACGGGGATGGGCCTTTTCATACACTTCCATGATCCGCGCCGCATCCACGGCCGTGTAGGCCTGGGTCGTGGACAGCGAGGCGTGGCCAAGCAATTGCTGGATCGTGCGCAGATCGCCGCCCGCCGACAGCAGATGCGTCGCAAAGGAATGGCGCATCGCATGGGGGGTGGCCGTGGCCGGAAGGCCCAGCTGCAGCCGGGCCGATTCCATCGCCCTGGCAATCAGGCGCGGGTTCAGCGCCCCGCCGCGCGCACCGCGAAACAAAGGCCCGGCCGGGGCAAGATCAAAGGGAACCAGCGCGGCATAGCGGGCAACAGCAGCGCGGGCCGCCGGGATGACCGGGACCAGCCGCGTCTTGCCGCCCTTGCCGGTGATGCGCAGCACCTCTGGCAGCGGGCTTGCGGCACCGGTCAGCCCGATGGCTTCGGAAATGCGCAGGCCACAGCCATAAAGCAGCGTGACGACGGCGGCATCGCGGGCCGCGATCCAGTCTTCGCGGGCCTGGGTTTCCACGCGGCTGATCATGTCGCGCGCGCCGTCCTCGGACAGGGGGCGGGGCAGGGACCGGCGGTATTTCGGCCCGCGCGCCGACAGGACCGCGGTGGCATCAATGCCCTCACGCTCGGCCAGCCAGCCCGTGAATCCCTTGACAGCCGACAGCGCCCGCGCCAGCGACCGCGGCCCAAGGCCGCGCGCCCGCTCATGGGCCATCCAGGCGCGCAGATCGGCCTGCGGCACGGTCAGCAAGGCCCCGGTTCCCGCGGCCACGCCCTGGTGGCGGGCCAGAAAATCCATGTAGCGCGCCACATCGGCACCATAGGCGGTAACGGTACGGGCCGCAGCCCCGTCCAGCGCCCGGATATGCGTCAGCCACTGCGCCAGCGCCGCCCGCTGGCCGGGGCTGACCGCCGTCAGGCCGCCGGCGGTCATGGCAGCCAGCGGCGCATCGCCCGCTCGACCACGCCGCCGAAGAAGCCCAGCAGGTCGGTGCCCTGCGCCGCCCTGAAGCGGTAGGGATCGCCCGCGCCCAGGGCCAGAAGGCCGGGCAGGCGGCCCTCGCCGAAGTCAAGCCGCAGCAGCGCCTCGGACAGGATCGCGTCGGCCTGCGCGCCATAAGGCAGGTCGGAACCGGCGGGCCTCTGGCGCAGGGTCACCGGTCGCGGCGGTGCCCCGGGCCCGGTTTCAAGATAGGCGGCGACAAAGCCGGGGGCGGTCACGCACAGCGTTGATCCGGGCCGCTGCAGGGCCGGGTCCTGGGGGGTCTGACGGCTTTCCAGCACCAGCCGCGCGCAGTCCACGCGCAGGGTTTGCGCCACGTCGCTGCCCAGCGTCCGCAGGAAGGCCTCGAAGGTACCGGGGGTCAGCAGCTGCAGCGTTGCGCGATGCACCTGATTGGTGCCGGCCAGGTTTTCATAGACCGCCGCGATGACCGAGCGGTGCGTATCCTCCAGCCGGCCCAGCCGGGCTTCCATCCGGTCCATGGCAATGCCGCGCAGGTCCACGACGTTCGATCCCATGGCCCGGTCGCTGGCCGCGACCAGGGCTGCCATCACGGCGTGATCCTGCAGGACCGCCTCCGGCGAGGAAAGAATGATGTCGCGCAGGTCCTGCGCGATCATGCTGCGGTCCCCGGCGCTGACAGGGGGCTTGGGGTCCGGTCTGGCGTCACCACTCATGATGTCACATCCCGTTCATGCAGACTCTCGGCGGTGGCCGCGCCCCGGTGCCGGGCACCGCAGACACCGTCAATCAGTCAACCGCAGACACCGTCAATCCGTCAAAGGATTTTCTGCCCGGTCTTTGCCCAATCCGCCATGAACTGTTCCAGCCCCTTGTCGGTCAGCGGGTGGCTTGCCAGGGCCTTGATGACGGCTGGCGGTGCGGTCACGACATCGGCCCCGATCAGGGCACATTGCGAGACGTGGTTCGCCGTGCGGACCGATGCCGCAAGGATTTCTGTCGGGTAATCGTAGTTGTCGTAGATGAGGCGGATGTCGCTGATCAATTCCAGCCCGTCCATGTTGATGTCATCCAGCCGCCCGATGAAGGGGCTGATGAAGGTGGCCCCGGCCTTGGCCGCGATCAGCGCCTGGTTGGCCGAAAAGCACAGCGTGACATTGACCTTGATCCCGTCCTTGGACAGAACCTTGCAGGTCTTCAGCCCGTCCCAGGTCAGCGGCACCTTGACCGCGATGTTCGGCGCGATGTCTGCCAGCTTTCGGCCCTCGGCGATCATCTCGGGGGCTTTCAGGGCCACGACTTCCGCCGATACGGGGCCGCTGACCAGCGCGCAGATTTCCCGGGTGACTTCCAGGATGTCGCGTCCCGATTTCAGGATCAGCGACGGGTTGGTGGTGACACCGTCCACCATGCCAAGATCGTTCAGTTCGGCAATGGCCTGTACATCGGCGGTATCCACAAAGAATTTCATCGGGCTTTGGTCCTTGATCCTGATCGGGGTTGCGGGGGGTGCGGCCCCGTATTAGCGCAAGACGAAGGCTGGCGAAAGGTTGGCATGTCCCGTGGCGGATCAAGTCTTTTGCGAAGGCGCGCGCGTTGGCGTGGTAACGACCGAACCGCTGGGCGGGATGGCGGGCCTTCTGGATTACCGCGCACCCGGCGGCGGCTGCGGCACGGGCGATTTCGTCGAGGTGCCGCTGGGGCCGCGCCGGGTGGCGGGCGTGGTCTGGGGGCCGGGCGCGGGCGGGATCGACGCATCGAAGCTGCGGTCGGTCCTGCGGGTGATGGACGCCGCCCCGATGCGCGAAGAGCTGCGCCAGTTCCTGACCCGCGCCTCTGACTATACGCTGACGCCGCTGCCTGCGATGCTGCGGCTGGCCACGCGCGCGCCCGGTCTGGGTGAGCCGCCCGCACTGCGGCGCGTGCTGCGCCCCGGTCCTGACCTGCCCGAGCGGATGACAGAGGCGCGGGGCCGCGTCATGGACGCGCTGGGCGGGTTCGGCGGCGCGGCGGTGACGCTGGGCGAGCTGGCCGCGCAGGCCGGGGTGACGGCATCTGTCATCAAGGGGCTGGTCAAGGCCGGGGCGGTGCTGGAAGAAGACGCGCCGCGCGACCTGCCCTATCCCCGGCTTCATCCCGACCTGCCGGGCGTGACGCTGGCCGGGGATCAGGTGGCGGCGGCCGATGCCCTGATCGCAGCCGTGGCGCAGGGCGGTTATTCCACCACGCTGCTGAAGGGTGTCACCGGGTCGGGCAAGACCGAAGTCTATCTGGAGGCGGTGGCCGAATGCCTGCGGGCGGGGCGGCAGGCATTGGTCCTGCTGCCGGAAATCGCCTTGACGGCGGATTTCCTGACGCGGGTCGAGGCGCGTTTTGGCGCGCGGCCCGCCGAATGGCATTCCGGCGTGACCGTCACCGAACGCCGCCGGGTCTGGCGGATGCTGGCCACAGGGCAGGCGCAGCTTGTGGTGGGGGCGCGCTCGGCGCTGTTCCTGCCGTTTCAGCAGTTGGGGCTGATCGTGGTCGATGAGGAACACGATTCCAGCTACAAGCAGGAAGAGGGCGTTCTGTACCACGCCCGCGACATGGCGGTGCTGCGCGCGGCGATCTGTGGCGCACCGGTGGTGCTGGCCTCGGCCACGCCCAGCCTGGAAAGCTGGGCCAATGCCGAAGCGGGGAAATATGCGCGCCTTGATCTGTGCGCCCGCTTCGGGTCCGCAGAGTTGCCCGAGATACGCGCCATCGACATGCGCAGCGAAAAGCTGCCCCCGGACCGCTGGATTTCCGGCACGCTGGCGGCGGCGGTGACGGCCGGCCTTGCGCGCGGGGAACAGGCGCTGCTGTTTCTGAACCGGCGCGGCTATGCGCCGGTCACGCTGTGCCGGGCCTGCGGGCATCAGGTGGGCTGTGACGACTGCGATGCGCGCATGGTGGAACACCGCTTTCTCAGGCGGCTGGTCTGCCACCAGTGCGGGGCCACGAAACCCGTTCCGCTGGCCTGCCCCGCCTGCCGGGCCGAAGGCCGCATGGCCCCGGTCGGCCCCGGCGTGGAACGCATGGCAGAGGAGGTGGCGGCCCGCTTCCCCGAGGCGCGGGTGGCGGTGCTGTCATCTGACCTGTTCGGATCGGCGCGCGCGCTGAAAGAGCAGATCGGGCTGATCGCGGCGGGCGGGGCCGACATCATCATCGGCACCCAGATCGTGGCCAAGGGGCATAACTTTCCGCAGCTGACGCTGGTGGGCGTGATCGATGCCGACCTTGGCCTTCAGGGGTCTGACCTGCGCGCGGCGGAACGCACCTTTCAGTTGATGCACCAGGTGGCGGGCCGGGCCGGGCGCGCCGGGCGCAAGGGTGTTGCGCTGCTGCAAAGTTTCCAGCCCGGACATCCGGTGATCCGGGCCATTCTGGCCGGCGATGAAGAGGCGTTCTGGCGCGCCGAGGCGGACGGGCGCCGGGCGGCGGGCGTGCCCCCCTACGGGCGCATGGCCGGGATCATCCTGTCGTCGCCCGATGTGACCCGGATCTTCGACATCGGCAACGAGCTGGCGCGGCGTGACGCGCCGCTGCGCCGGATCGGGGCGCAGGTTTTCGGCCCGGCCCCGGCACCGATTGCGCGGGTGCGCGGGCGCCACCGCGTGCGGCTGCTGGTCAAGGCCGACAAGACCGCACCCCTGCAGCAGGCGCTGGCAGACTGGGTGGCGCAGATAAAGCTGCCTGCCAATGTGCGTCTGGCCATCGACATCGATCCGCAGAGCTTTCTTTAGGGAGTAGAGGCAGCGTCGGCCAATGACTTTGCCGCACCCGGCGCACCGGTCAGTACTTTGCATTGCCGTGATGGGCTGGTTGCGTTCGGAGCGGGCAGTTGGTGCGTGACAGCGCGACCCCTTGACCTTTCCTCAACAGATTGCCACTTTACTTGGCAGGCAAGTTAAGGCTTATCTTAACTCACGTGTGGAACTGTGGATGAAGATCGAGGGTTACAGACCACACGGTGAACGCCATGAGACGGACGAACTGCACATGTTGCTATCCATCAAGGTCGACGATTTCTTGAAGGAGCAGCGACGGGGCAACAACAAGAAGCACGCGGAGAAGCTTGTCTTGATCCTCGCGAACATCCGCCGGAACGGGCTGCCAGATGTGAACAACAACACGATGTTTGTTCGCGAAGGTCGGTTTCCTGCTGGTCGGGCGGGCGTTGCACACATGGCAGTATATGCCGCGAAAGCGTTCCAGCTTCGCATTTACGGCGGGCTGGTGAGGATAGGCGGACAGTCGGTCTTCCTGTGCCCCGAGGCGGCAGTGAAGAAGCGCGACCTTGCAGACAGAGCGCAACTCGAACGGGTTGCCAAGATTTTGGGAGAACATCATGAACTCTGACTGGGACTTTCTGGGGCCGATGGACGAAGCCGAGCGCATCGACCTGGTTGCTGGTGGTCTGGCCGTGTCGGTTCAACTCGCTTTGCAGAAGGCGATGGTGCGGGGTGGCGTGACGCAGAAGGAACTCGCCGAGAGGATGGGCGTTTCTCCTGCCCGTGTCTCGCAGTATCTGTCCGCGCACGGTCGGAACCTGACCCTGCAAGTGCTTGGTCGGATCGCCCATGCGCTGGGTGAGGACTTCGAGTTTGTCTCCCTTTACGATCTGCGTGATTTGAAGGCGAGAGCGAAGGGCAAGGACCGTCAAGTCCTGCAGCACCTTGCCGTTGCCTATGACAACGACAGGAGCCCTTGGACGGACTTGACGGCCAACATCAACAAGTTCCCGGAGAAGATTGCGGCATGACGAAGGACGTTGCGGCACGCACCAGCGATTTCAACCCCTCCAGCGAGGGCTTCGACGCTGCAACGTATGAGAGTGTTGCCCGCAGCGCCAGCCTGCGCGAGGTTCGCCTCGTGAACAGCGCTTACAGCGCCAAGGTCATGAGCTTCATGGCCTTGGAACTCGGACATGGGACGGAGCTGAAGCAGTCCTACGCCGGAACTCCGTCCGGGCACTCTTTCATGTCGGAGCGGGGCATCGCCGTAGGTAGCTACCTTTGGACTGCCGAGGTTCGGGCTGGGCGAACGAAGGCGATGAAGCTGTCAACCGAGTATATGGTGGCCTACAGCGGTCTGAAAGATGCGCCGGAGGACTATGTGGAACTGTACTTCAAGAAGCTGGCACGATTCACCACCTACCCATATTTCCGCGCGCATTTTGCGATGCATGTGGCGGCTTCAGGGCTCATGCTGGCCCCGCTGCCGTCTTTGACGGATCGGGTTGACTGAGCCCCAGCTTCAAAGCCGCGTAATGATAACCCCGGCCACGATGGTCAGCGCTGCCAGCGCCTTGCCGCCCGTCATCCGTTCGCCAAAGGCCAGCCAGCCGATCAGCACGGCAAACAGGATCGAGGTTTCGCGCAGCGCCGCCACCAGGGCGATGGGGGCAACGGTCATGGCCCAGATCGAAATCGCATAGGCCCCGTAAGAGGCGGCGGCGGCGAACAGCCCGGTCATCCAGGCCCGCGCGCCGCGCGGCACCACGGCCCAGCCGCGCATCGCGATCATGCCGGTGGAAAAGAACAGCCCGTCCGCCACAAAGACCCAGGCAACATAGGCCACGGCATCGCCCGAGACGCGGGCACCAAGACCGTCGATCATCGTGTAGCTGGCCGTGGCCAGCGCCGAGCCAAGCGCGAAGGGCAGCATCCGGCGTTCCTCGCCGTCTGAAAACACGCCGCGCGCCATCAGGGCGATACCGCCGCCCAGCACCAGGATGCCCGCATATTCCCAGCCCGTGACCTGATCGGCCAGAACCACCGCCCCGACCAGCGCCACGATCATCGGGGCGGCCCCCCGCGCGATCGGGTAGACCCGGCTCAGATCGCCCCGGTCATAGGCATAGGTCAGAAAGAACTTGTAGCAGAAGTGGCAGCACCCGGCGACCAGCACCCAGGGCCAGACCCCGGGGTCCGGCAGCGGGCGCGTGGCGGCTATGGCCAGCCCGATCGGCACCTCTCCCAGCGACAGGATCACCATTCCGCCCACCTTGGAGGTGCCGACCTTGATCAGGGCGTTCCACAGCGCGTGCAGGAAAGCGGCGCCCAGAACGGCAAGAAGGATACCGATGCTCACGCGGCTGCCCTTTGTCATGAAACTGTCATAAATGGGCTACAACCCGCCCGCGCCCGGCGCAAGTGCGGGTCCCGGTCGGATCGATACCCACCGCAACCGTCCGGCCCGGCGCTTGACGCCGCCGTCTTGTGCAGGCTATCGCCGCCCCGACCCAAGGAAGGATCGGCCCATGCCCACCTACACCGCGCTGACCACCCTGGCGGGGCAGGACGCCGCCAAAGCCCTGGCCGCGGCCATGGAAGGCCTGACGCCGCCCCCCGCCGGGGTGGGCGTGTTCGAGATCGAGGACGGCTCGGGCCTGTGGGAGGTCGGCGGCTATTTTCTGGAAGCGCCCGATGACATCGCCCTGACGCTGCTGGCGCTGGCGTTCAATGCGCAGCCCTTTGCGCTGTCCGAACTGCCGGAAACCGACTGGGTCGCAAAGGTGCGCCGCGAACTGACCCCGGTTGAGGCGGGGCGGTTCTTTGTCTATGGCAGCCATGACGCCGACAAGGTGCCCAAGGGGCGGATTGCCCTGCTGATCGAAGCGACGGTGGCCTTTGGCACCGGGCACCACGGCACGACCCTGGGCTGTCTGCGGGCGCTTGACCGGCTGGTGGACGAAGAGTTCGTCGCACGGAACGTGGCCGATATCGGCTGTGGCACCGCCGTGCTGGCGATGGCCGCCACGCGGGTCTATCCCAATCGGGTCATCGCCTCGGACATAGACGCGGTCGCGGTCGATGTCGCGCGGGCCAATGCGCAGATCAACGGGCTGGCCGACCGCATCGACTGCCTGGAGGCCGCCGGCTTCGGGCATCCGCGTCTGGCCGCTGCGGCCCCCTTTGATCTGGTCTTCGCCAATATCCTGAAAGGCCCGCTGATCGAACTCGCCCCGGCGATGGCCGCCCATATCGCCGGGGGCGGGCTTGCCGTTCTGTCCGGGCTGCTGGTGGTGCAGGCCGAAGCCGTGCAGGCCGCCTATGTCGCGGCGGGCTTCACACTGCGCCAGCGCGAGGACATCGGCGAGTGGTCAACGCTGGTTCTGCAGCGCGGCTGACGGGTACTGCCCAAAGGCAGAGGGCCGCGTCCCTTTTCGGATGCGGCCAGCGTCCGGCAATACGCCCCGGCGGGGCGCACGCTTTCTGCAAGCTCAGCCGATGCGGTCGATATCGCCCCGGCACAGGCCGATGTCATCCAGTTCGCGGTCAGACAGGGCCGACAGCGCCTTGCGCGTGACGCGGGCGTCGTTCCAGCCTTTCAGCGTTTCCGGCAGATGGCTGACAAACCGGATGAAGTGGTAGGTCGCGGTCGCACCGAACGGTGCCGGACGGGTGGTTTCAAAGGCGGACATGATCAATGATCCTTTACAGATTGCCTGATTTGCGGGCGTTCTTCGCCCTTGCCCGGCGATGTAGCTGTGCTGCAGGTGCAAAGCAAGCCGGGGCCAAAACATGTCGCCCATGCGCGGCGTGCATGGCTTTCTTCATGATTTTGTCATTGTTTCAAGGGACCTGACAGCGACGTGTCGGTTTCGCGCGCCAACCTGTCGCGATTTGCAGTTGCAGCATCGGCCGTGACAGCCGGTGACAAAGCGGCTGGCTGATGTTCCCCATTCGTGCTAACCGGCAAGAAAACCGAAAGGGCTGCAGGCAACAGCATGAGGGTTCTGGGCATCGATCCGGGGTTGCGAAACCTGGGCTGGGGGCTGATCGACGTGGCAGGCGCGCGCCTGTCGCATGTGGCCAATGGCATCTGCCATTCCGATACGGGCGATCTGGCCGACCGGCTGTTGACCCTGCACGTCCAGCTGACTGACATCGTGCAGCGCTTTGCGCCCCAGGCCGCCGCCGTCGAGCACACCTTTGTCAACAAGGATGCCGTGGCCACGCTGAAGCTGGGCCAGGCGCGGGCCATTGCCCTGCTGGTGCCGGCGCAGTTCGGCCTGACGGTGGGGGAATATGCGCCCAATGCCGTGAAAAAGACGGTGGTCGGCGTGGGACATGCCGCCAAGGTGCAGGTCGAACATATGGTGCGCCTGCATCTGCCCGGAGTGTCGATCACCGGCCCGGATGCCGCCGATGCGCTGGCGGTTGCGATCTGCCACGCCCATCACCTGCAATCGGCGGGCCGCTTCATGGCCGCACTCGACCGGGCCGCCCGCCCTGCCGGGGCAGCCCGATGATCGGGCGGCTGTCGGGGCGGCTGGATTACCGCGCGCAGGATCATGTGCTGATCGATGTGCGCGGGGTTGGCTACATCGTTTATGTCTCGGACCGCACGCTGGCGGCGCTGCCGGGGCCGGGCGGGGCGGTGGCGCTTTATACCGAACTGGTGGTGCGCGAAGACCTGTTGCAGCTCTTCGGCTTTGCCACCCTGCTGGAAAAGGAATGGCACCGGCTGCTGACCACGGTGCAGGGCATCGGCGCGAAGGCGGGCCTGTCGATTCTGGGGGCGCTTGGCCCCGAAGGTGTCGCGCGGGCGATCACGCTGGGCGATGCGCGTGCGATCCAGGCCGCGCCCGGCATCGGGCCGAAGCTGGCCCAGCGCGTGGTGCTGGAACTGAAGGCCAAGGCCCCGTCGGTGATGGCGCAGGGGGTGGCGCTGTCTTCTGCTGCGCTGGGCGATGTGCCGGACCCCGATCCGGTGCCCGCAGCGGCCCCTGACCGGAAACCGACGGCCCCTTCGGTGGCGCAGAGCCGCGCCGGATTTGCCGCCGACGCCCTTTCGGCCCTGGCCAACCTGGGTTATTCACCGGGGGATGCCGCACAGGCGGTGGCTTTGGCGGCCGGGGACGCGCCCGAGGCCGATACGCCGGCGCTGATCCGGATGGCGCTGCGGCGGCTGGCCCCGAAAGCCTGAGGGGGGCTGCCTGCGCCGCCCGCAGGGGGCGACTTGGGCGCGCCACCACAAAGGTCGGGGCATCGCAGCGGCATCGGGTGACGGCCGCACCCGTCACGCCGGGCCTTGCATCGCGGTGAAAGTTCAGGGAATGTTCCGCCATGACCCCGATCCCACATCCAGACCCCGCCCTGCGCCCGGCACCCTTGCCCGAGGATTCAGACCGCGCCCTGCGACCCCAGGTGCTGGAAGAGTTCATCGGCCAGGCCGAGGCGCGGGCGAACCTGCGCGTCTTCATCGACAGCGCCCGGATGCGGGGCGAGGCGATGGATCATGCCCTGTTTCACGGCCCCCCGGGGCTGGGCAAGACGACGCTGGCACAGATCATGGCGCGCGAGCTTGGCGTCGGGTTCCGGATGACATCGGGGCCGGTTCTGGCCAGGGCGGGCGATCTGGCCGCAATCCTGACCAATCTGGAACCGCGCGATGTGCTGTTCATCGACGAGATTCACCGCCTGTCGCCGATTGTGGAAGAAGTGCTTTATCCCGCGATGGAAGATTTCGCGCTGGATCTGGTGATCGGCGAAGGTCCGGCGGCGCGCACGGTGCGGATCGATCTGCAACCGTTCACGCTGGTCGGGGCCACGACGCGGCTGGGGCTGCTGACCACCCCGCTGCGCGACCGTTTCGGTATCCCGACCCGGCTGCAATTCTATACCGAGGATGAGCTGCACGAGATCGTCACGCGCGGTGCGCGCCTGCTGGGGATTGCCGCCGATCCCGAGGGCTGCCGCGAAATTGCCAGACGCGCGCGCGGCACGCCGCGCATTGCCGGGCGGCTTTTGCGGCGGGTGGTGGATTTCGTGCTGGTCGAAGGGGACGGGCGGCTGACGCGGGCGATTGCCGACAGCGCGCTGACCCGGCTTGGCGTTGATCATCTGGGGCTGGATGGCGCTGACCGGCGCTATCTGACCCTGCTGGCAGAGCATTACGGCGGCGGGCCCGCCGGGGTCGAGACGATTGCCGCCGCCCTGTCGGAATCGCGCGACGCGATCGAGGAGGTGATCGAGCCCTTCCTGCTCCAGCAGGGGCTGTTGCAGCGCACGCCGCGCGGGCGGATGCTTGCGGCGCGGGCCTGGCGGCATCTGGGGCTGGAGCCACCCCGCAGCGGGCCGCAGCCGGACCTGTTCGAAGCCTGACGGCAAGGTGCCTGTGCCGGGCCGGGCGGGGGGGGCTGTCTGCCCCCCACGGCCTGCGGCCGTTCCCCCCGAGGATATTTGTGAACAGAAAATGCGGGCAGGGCCGGGTCAGCGCCGCACCACGTCCTTGTGGATGATGACATCGGTCTGCGGATAGGCCTGCAGGATGGCGCGGCGCAGGCTGGCACCGATGTCATGTGCCTGGCGCAGGGGCTGGTCGCCGTCCAGTTCGATATGCAGGTTGACAAACACGCGGCTGCCCGCCGTCCGGGTCTTCAGATCGTGATAGCCATGCACGCCCGGCCAGCCGGCGGCGATGCGCGCGATGCCTTCGATGAGTCCGGGGTCCGCACGGCGGTCCATCAGCGCATCGAAGGCCGCCTTGCCGATGCGCACTGCGCCCAAAGCCAGCAGCGCCGCCGCCCCGAGGGCCACCACAGAATCGATCTGATCCAGCCCGTAGCGTGCCGAAGCCCAGAGCGACAGAAGGGCACCGATGTTCGGCAAAAGATCACTAAGGTAGTGCAGCCGGTCGGCCTGCACCACGCGGTTGCCCGTGCGCCGGGCCACGCGGCCCTGCCACAGCACCAGTGCCAGCGTCAGCGCGACAGACACCGCCATGACCGCCATGCCCCGGCCTTCGGCCATCAGCCTGTCCGGCTGCGGCGACACCAGACGCAGGATGGCGGCAGCGGTGATCACGCTGGCCGAGATCAGAACGAAGATCGCCTGGCCCAGCGCCGCGATGTCCTCGGCCGAGGTGTGGCCGAAGGCGTGATCCTCATCCGGCGGGCGCGCCGCATAAAGGATTGCGGCCATGGCCCCGACCGAAACCATCAGGTCCATCGCGGAATCGGCCAGCGAGGCGGCAACCGAAAGCGCCCCCGTTTCGCCCAGCGCCCACAGCTTGAGCAGGACCAGAACGACCGCGACCGTGACCGAGGCAACCGCCGCCGAAAGATTGAGCCGCGTGGTTGGGGGAATCGCCATGCCCGGTCTCCGTCTCTGGACTGCGTCCGGCCTAGACCACCCGTGCCGCGTGCTGCAAGTGCGACCGTCTCGCAGCGGTCATTCGATGGCTTCGTCCTTGTCCACGCCCCAGAGCGCGCCGCTTTGAACCCATCCGCGCTGCCCGTCGACCGACATCCGGCACCAGCCCGGTTCACACCGCAGGATCCGCCCGATCACGCCCACTTCGGCCTGAAACGCAACCGGCGCATCCGGGTCGGGCAGGGTCCGGAATTCTGCCATATCCAGCATGACAAGCCCGGTGCGCACCCCCGACAGCAGCGAGTAATGCACCCAGCCGCCGACGCCGTCGGCGTCTTCGACGCGCCGCCAGTGTTCAAATTCCGCCGTGATCCGCAACGGCATCCCGGCCCGCGTAAACACCCAGTCGATGCGGTGTGTCAGCCCCGGCCCGCGCCGGGCATTGCCCTCGTTGGTCTTGAGCGAGACATAGCGCGGCAGCGGCAGGGTGGTGACACTGCCGCGGCTGGGGTCGCGCGGGGGGGCTGTCGCGCCGGGCACCGCGTCGGGCACCGCATCCGGTGCCGCCGCAACCGGCATCGCTTCGACACCGCCGGGGGCCTCGGGTTCGTCGCCCAGGGCCTGCATGGCCAAGGCCAATAACGCCGCCGCAGCCAAGGCTGCCCATCCGGTTCCGGTCATGCTGTTCCGTCCTGCCTCGACAGGGGCTTGTGCCTTGCCCCGCTTCTCGTCACTTTGCCACTGCAAGACGTGATTTGAAAGCTTCAGGGAGGGGTTCCATGCCCGCAGCGCGCCTGAGTGTTGTCGTGACGCGACGCTTGCCGGATGTCGTGGAGACCCGGATGAAAGAGTTGTTCACCGTCGAGTTGCGCGATCCCGACACGCGGATGAGCCGGCAAGAGCTTGCAGCCGCGATGCGGCGCGCCGATGTGCTGGTGCCAACGATCACCGACACCATCGATGCGGGTCTGCTGGGACAGGCCGGCGACAAGCTGAAGCTGATCGCCAACTACGGCTCTGGCATCGACCATATCGATGTCGGCACGGCGCGGCAGCGCGGTATCCTTGTGTCAAACACGCCGGGCGTCGTCACCGATGATACCGCCGACATGGCGCTGGCGCTGATTCTTGCGGTGACGCGGCGCATCCCGGAAGGGCTGGCGGAAATGCAGGCGGGCAGCTGGCAGGGCTGGTCGCCGATGGCCCATCTGGGCGGGCGCCTTGCCGGGCGGCGTCTGGGCATTCTGGGCATGGGCCGGATCGGACAGGCGGTGGCGCGCCGCGCGCGTGCCTTCGGCATGCAGATCCACTATCACAACCGCAAGCGCCTGCGCCCCGAGACCGAGGCCGAGACCGAGGCGACGTACTGGGAAAGTCTGGATCAGATGGTCAGCCGGATGGACATCCTCAGCATCAACTGCCCGCATACCCCGTCCACCTTTCATCTGATGAACGCGCGGCGTCTGAAGCTGCTGAAACCCTCTGCCGTGATCGTCAACACCTCGCGCGGTGAGGTGATTGACGAAAACGCCCTGACACGCGGCCTGCGGGCGGGGGAAATTGCCGGGGCCGGTCTGGATGTGTTCGAGCACGGGCACAAGGTCAACCCCCGCCTGCGCGAGTTGCCGAACGTGGTCCTGCTGCCCCATATGGGATCAGCCACCCTGGAAGGGCGGATCGAGATGGGCGAGAAGGTGATTATCAACATCAAGACCTTCGCCGATGGCCACCGCCCCCCGGATCAGGTCGTGCCGGGGATGCTGTAAGGGGCGATTTCGAGAGGTCGACTTCAGTGATTGATAAGCAATCTCCTTCCCTATTTATATTCTTGTGCCGCCACGCAGTTCTGGGCCTAACCCCAATTAGTAAGCCAAAAGCTCGAGAGCCGATCTTCCATCGAAATCCGTTAAATTTCTGAGCTCATCTAAGACAGCGTGGATTTTCTTGGTCTCTTGATCGGCTGTGTTTTCCTCGTAGACGGTAATGCAGAGTTTGTTCTTAAGTTCAACTCCTTCAAAATCGACAGAAGATTCCTCATTTCTTTTGAAGTGAACCCGGGATGTGAAGACAGTGTTTTCATTCTCCTTGCTGCGAAGCACGAGGCCCGTAAACTCTTGCAGTCGGGCGAGACTCAAATGACAACATATAATTATGGGATACCTACTTGGTTGCTCGTGACCTAAAAAGTAGAGATGATCGCCAATTACTAGAACCCGGCCCGTTGACTTTAAAACATCTCCACGGTTATATCTTACTTCATCCGTCATATAGGGTCTGTACAACAGTTCGAAACCATAGAATCCATTCTTTGCCGTTGGCTTGTTAAAGCGAAGCGCTGCACGTATAAACCGAGGCGCACTATTGTATCTCCTATTTCTTGTCGGTGCAGCCCATCTATGAACATCATAGACTTGCCCCAAAAGTCCGGAAAGCGCTTGTGTAACCGGCCCATCGGATCCTTCCAATTTGCACTTTCTAAAGAAATCCGCCAGCTCGCGATAGGCTGGCCAGTCAATTTCTTCCTTATCGGTTTCTGGTACAGGTCTGCGGAGATCAGGGTAAGCAAATTTATAGATTTCCTTCTCGTGATCCTGCAAGGTGGCAAGCTTATCTTGAATTTGGTCTCCGATCCAATAATATATTTGCGTTACCTGCTTATATCGCGATTCTTCAGATTCATTGAGCGATCTCTTGTACTTGTTTAACTGCCTGAAGTTTAAAAGACCACTAAGAACATTTGCTGCCTTTTCTAATTCCTTGTCATGATTCGTTATTTTTTCATCCACAATATTCATCTGTTTCACCCAATATTTAAGTTCCTTACGGGAATCCGCGCCTTGACGGGTCAAAATTTCCCACATGAACCTTACGGCATTAATTTCGGCCTTATCAAAGTCATACACCATTCTATTGGGCGTGTTTTCTGAAGCGGTGTCTTCCTTTCGCTTAGCTTCTCCGGGCGGCTCTTGGACAGCAATGAACATTAGCGGTCGGAAGGGGACTTGTCCAGCATCGAATCGGCTTCGAATCAGTCTCACGCAGCGGGTAGGTTCATGGAGGGGCAGCGTCGTTGTTGCCTGTCATCATGGCGGCTTGTTTGACTCAAACTGTGAGAACGTCGGCGGAGGAAGACATGACTGTCATGGGCCTTTCTTCGCGGGTGATTTCCATGACAGGCTTGTAATCGGGCACGACCTTCCCAGCGGGTGATGACAGCGGATCGGCCCTCGTGACAAAAAAAGTCATACAAAAACAACAAGTTGACGGTGATTGCCTCACGGGGTTCTGCTATGTTGAATCCACGATTAACCTCAGCCTGATCAGATAGGAGGATCACCATGAACAGGTTTCGATACGAGGCTCACCTGGCTGACGGTCAGGTCAAGTTGGTTGAATGCCTGCATGATGCTGATCGGTCTACTGCTGTTGCGATGATCAGAGTCCTGAATCAGGAACTGCGCACGGTCGATCCGAATGCCGCCGAAGTCGTGCGATTCGGCTTCGTCGGGGCCCCCTCAGTCAGAACAGTTGTCGCCTGCACTACTTTTGAAAGTATACTCTGAGGCGGGCGGGACAGGATGACGGGTTGGCGTATTCACCGGAGAGGAAGGCAGCGGTTCTGACGAAGATGCTGCC
>Ga0315902_10000430_pt1 | contig 70464 bp, 75 predicted proteins | sample LakEriMetagenome_9_FD_203523 | JGI IMG/M metagenome (GOLD analysis project Ga0315902, IMG submission 203523) | Freshwater fungal communities from buoy surface, Lake Erie, Ohio, United States - Buoy 12 MA117 | ecosystem: Environmental > Aquatic > Freshwater > Lake > Lake biofilm | place: USA... | reverse complement strand
CGGACGAGCTGGACGGTATGGGCCAATCTGACGGAATTGTTCAGTATTGCCGGCGGTTTGTTGATCGATCAGGAACACATTCTTGTTTACGGTACTACCGATCGTATCAGTAAGAATTATCTCTATGCCAGTGGTGCAATTCAAAAGCTCAATTTAAAGGATATTTCTGCGTATACGAAAGTGGAGAACAGCGTTTCAACCGAATACCTTTTCGATCCGAAAGTATTGACTGTTTCAGACAACAGAAGTCAGGCCACCACATTGAAAATCGGAAAAAAGGGAAAATTCCTGTATGCATCTAAAGAAGGTCTTCTCGAAATATGGTCCACAAGCAGCCGGATGAAATTGTATGAGATCAAACTTGGTTCCGGGGCGAGATTCTTTCCGAACGACAATGACAGTAGCGTACTGATCCTCGAGGAATATTCTTTGGGCATGGGATACAATGATTTTAGACTGAGCTCGCTCGATCTGAACACTGGTCTTTACCGTTCCCGGATCGTGAGAAAGGATATCGATAAGATTGAATTCACTGTAAACAATGCCTGTCGCTGTCTGCCGATCAAATCCCGACCTGGTGAGTGGCTGTGCAATGACAATTCAGCCTCCCTCTGGCGGATTAAAGAAGCTGAATTATCGGTACAATCGGTCAAGGATTTCGACCCTGGAAATTGGGGATATCTCCCCGACGGATTATCGATGCTTGACGTTCCGGGAAGTGATCGGATCCTCCTTCAAATGGGACATAGTGAAATCAAGGACAAGATATCCGGTGAAAGCAGATTCATTTTGGATAGCTTGATCTTAATGAACAGATCGACTTTGGATCTTGAACGCGTCACCGTTTCCAAAGGACGTATCGTACCTGTTTCAAAGGATATTCATGCTGAACTCGGGGAGACACGTATCACTTTCAATTCCTGGGTCGGGGAGAACAAGTTTAAAGAGGTTTCACTCGGTGAGTGGCGAATCGATCGGTCAGAAGTCAATGAGGAGAAGCTGGTTTTATTCTGTACGGACGAAAAAACAGGAGGTAGAAGGGTTTATCGTTTTGATAGAACCCCACCGTTCTTATGTGATACGATCGAAGTATCATCCATCAATGGATACCTTACTTGCTTTGGAACCCAACTTTTGAGTGTGTATGATGGTCAGATCTCGAGCCTTGCGAAGGAGTTGGGATATTGGGCGACATGGAACACAAAAAATAAATTTATCGGGAGCGATGATCTTTTTCAACCGGGAAATTGCGGCGAGATCCTGATCGGACAAAATAAACTGATCGATCTTGGCACTTTGAATGAGGTTGTTTCGGATGGAGAATTTGAGCCGGACGCTAAAAAAATCCCACTTCCCACTTCCCTTCAGGCGGCATTGTTGAAGGGTAACTTTGAAGGAAAGATCCTATACGTAGAGATCAATCGATACGTTGGATCCGGAAAGAAGCCTTACGCCCGTTTTGTAATGGCTGAACGTTTTAACTATCAGAAGATCATCTGGGCCTCGGAACCGTTCATTCTCGGTAAAGATGAGTTCTTTTTTCCATCTAAGGTAATGGTTTCCAATAGCGGAAGGTACGTATCTATATGCTCGGATCTGCAAAGTACTGAGGTGCGCGGTATCTTCATCATTGATCTGGAAAGTAAGGGGATCCGCGAGTTCCCGATGAAAACATACGGAAATGTCGTCTTTGGATGGGATGACCGATATGCTATGGTCAGTGGATCACAAGGAAATACCTCAGACAAATGGGTTGACTGGATGATAGCGCTTCCGTCATTTGAGCGAACACCAGAGTCGAAGCTCAATAGATCAGTTCTCCTCGATACCGCTGCTTTGAAGGTGGAGTTTAGCTCTCAGTTTGTGTTGGTAAGTAAATATGTGCAAGGTAATTTTATAAAGCAAAAGGAGCTTTACGCGAGAGAATACCTCAATTGCGTCCTGTATAGCAAGAGCGACAATAAGGTTTATGCCGGGAGTAAATCCGGTACACTTTTCTGTTGGGATCCTGCTATATCAACACCACAAAAAAAGATAAATGTCGGTTCAGCCGGTCTGATCTCCCTTATTGAAAAAGAGGGCCATCTGTATGCGTTACTGGAAAGCGGTGTTCTTGTGATCTACGATAGGACCGAGTTAAAAGAACAGGTGAGAATCGCAGCGATCAAAAAGGACGATCTGGATTTTGAGTTGGCCTGGTTTACCCCGGAAGGATATTACAAAGCCGGTAAGGCAGAGCTTTCTAACTACCATTTCGTGCGCCAAGGCAAGGCATTCCCGTTGCTTAGCTACGATGTTTTTTTGAACCGACCGGAAAAGATTCTGGAAAAATTAGGATATGCTGATTTTGATCTCATTGAAGCCTATTCCAAAGTGTACGCAAAGCGACTCCAGCGTTACGGTTTGAAAGATAACGATCAATTCTTGTTGGATGAACTGCCTGTTGTGTCTATCCTGAACAAGGCATCGTTGGTCAGCGATGTTCCAGACGCGAATGTAAAACTGAATATTGAATTTCGATCCGCTCATAAATTGAGTGCACTACTCGTGAAAGTGAATGGTGTTCCGCTCGGTGATATTAATGGGATTCCGCTGCACAACAAGACTTCGGGTGCGTTGAGCGTTGAGGTACCTTTGGGATCCGGAAAGAACATGATCACGGTAAGTGCCAAAGGAATGAATGGTGTAGAGGGAATGCCGGATCAGCTCACGGTTTTTGGTCGGAAAACGAATACCGCACGAGTTGTTTATGCGGGAATCGGTGTTTCTCAATATGTGGATTCTTCAATGAATCTGAGATTTGCTGATGACGACGTCCAGCGCATGGCAGCCTACTTAAAGTCGACCTTTCGGGACAGATCCGATACGCTGCTTTTGGTAAATGAGCAGGTCACCAAAAAGAATATCCTTGCCATGAGAGACCGGTTGATGAAAACTTCGATCGATGATATTGTGATCCTATCGTTTTCAGGACACGGGTTACTCGATAGTCTGGGAAATTTTTATTTTGCCAACCACGAAATCGATTTTAATGATCCTAAAAACACCGGTATTTCTTTTGATGAGATCCAGTTATTATTGACGGGAATTCCAGCTCGAAGAAAATTATTGTTGCTTGATGCCTGTCATAGTGGAGAGGTGGATAAGTCCCAACTTATGGTTTCGACCGGAGCATCTGAAGTACCACTTGGAGGCAAAGGAGCAAGCGCGGAAGCGATCACATCCGGTTTCTTCGCTGACAATAGTTTTGAACTTATGCTGAATAATTTCGGAGATTTCAGTAACAACAACGGAGCTTTTGTTATTTCGGCGGCCGGCGGCGAAGAAGTGGCGTATGAAACGGAACAAGTTGGAGGTGTCTTTACACATGCGGTTCTCAGATCCATTGCAGATCTCAGCGGTAACGAAAGATTTACGGTTAACGCGCTGCAAAAACTGGTCAATCGCTATGTTGAAGAATTCAGCGAAGGCAGGCAAAAACCAACCACACGGAATCAGAACGTGAGTTGGGACTGGGATTTTGAACTGTGAGTTGAGGAACGTGTAGGATCAGTTTGGCTGGATCGAGGCAATCACCCATGCTTTGGACTTGATCGTATTTCCCTCAAGATCAGAATCAAGAACCGACTTTTTCACGATCTCCACAAGGAAAGTTTTGTTCAGGTATTTCGGATTTGCCCTATAGCCGAATGCCGCATTTTCGTCATCGAGTAAAATGGGAACACCGCTGAGATCGTTCTCGTTCAAGAACCTGAAATCGTAACCTTCACCAGTCTTGACATCAGTGAACAAGAAATGTGGATAGTCGCCTTCTTCATATCCATCGAAAACCATGGTCAACTGCCTTGAATCTTTTGATGGTTTTACGGTTGGCAGGACCTCTTTTGTCTGTTCTGGTTCCGGTTCAGTGGATGACGGAACGGATGAAACTTTGTTTTCCTCCGTTTGCTTAAGCTTTTCGGCCTGTTTTACATCTTGGCTGGCAGAACCGCTGCAACCTGTGAGTGTTACGTTGAGGAACAATACACTTCCGATTAGAAAAGAAATGGACTTCATATGATCATTTTTACGATTAATTGCTTCAATACTTTTCTCAGTAATTGATTTTGCAAACTGCTTTTAATAGATTCAAATCGAATTCAATAACTCCGGCCGGTATTCAAAATGCATGGTATCATAGTGGTACCAGTTGCCTCCCCAAATGAATCCGTATTTTTCAAAGATGGCAACCAGCTCGTGAGGAATTTTATTCTTGTATTTGAGAATCACGTTTTCATTCTTGCAGCCACAATCCCATTGCCAGTAATGCGAAAAAGACGTATTGATATCGATCGTCATACCAAAACTGTGCATACTTAATCGGTTGGTCCCACTGATCAGCCGCCAGTTGAAAGTTCCACCGATATTTTGTAGATATTGTTTAAACTCAGGATGCTTATCCAACTCTTTGGAGAGTGAATCCACCTTTAAATGGATATTGTTCTTCCGGGTGATACGAATCGATTGATTGACCAAAGTGGGGCACCATTTAACAGTAGCTAACTGACTAGCAACTGCCTCTTTCGATTGTCCGTAGATCTTTTTGAAGAACGCTTCATGACGAATTCTACCCGGATCCACAAATTCCTTTGGTATCTCACGATTTGTGCTGTACGTCCATTTGAACATGTCCTCAATATCCGGGTTATCCAGTAATTCCTGAGGCCCCTTTTCTTTTCCATCATCGTAGACCATTTTCGTGTTATCGGAGAAAAGGACGTGATTATCCTTATATCCGATTACATCCGGATACCATTTCATCAACTTCAACACGTTCTTCGGGATACTGTCAACCGCTGTCGACTTTTGGCGTACGGCTACAGATTTTATTTCTGTTGTGCTTTTCTCCTGCTTTGGTGAACTACAACAGAGGAAAAGCAGCACTGACAGTAAAAAAGACATCTTATTCAAACGATTTGATCAACGCGATATTTGCTTTTTCAATTTTACTGAGCATACCTGTTACGTCATTGTAAGTCGGTTCATACCAGGGCTGATCACTGAAATGATCGATCATATCGCGCGTTTTGAAGATGTAACCGTGCCGTGCAAAGATCTCGTTACGCATGATCTTTAGTTCCCGTCTGGTCATTGAGGAGAGTTCTTCAGGAGATAGCTGGCGCGAGGATGCTTCCGGATAAAATCCATATCCGTATGCCGGTCCGGAAAAGGAATTGTTTTTGGCAGGTCCAGGATATGCATTCTTTTCTTGACTGTTCTCTTCTTTGAGACGCTCGATCTCTTGTTCCTTTGCCTCAAGCTCCTTTTTGAGCATTTCTTCTTTTTGTGCGTTCAATTCGGCCTCTTGTTGTTCAAGCTTCGATTCGAGCGCCTTTAATTGGCTATCTTCTTCACTGTTTCCTGAACAACTGCAAAGAACAAGCGGCAGCGTTAAGACAAAGAAAAAAGGTCTCATTTTGTTCATTATTTTTCTCTTAAATTCTGAATGATCTGTTCAATCGCAACGTTAAACGAAATTATTTGGACAACTCCTTGAATACTTCCCAATGGTAGCCAGGAGTTTCCTGACCCTCATCCATCCAGCCTTTATAAACGGTTATCCCCTTCTCGGAAGGTGCTGCATAGAAATAATCACCTGCACCGGCCCAAAACGCTCCACAGGAAGCAATGGAATTTTTTCCGCCAATGTCCTCAATTTCTTCGACATTACCGACAATATTAGCCAAGAATGTGGTTTTTCCATTGATGGATATGGAAACATCATAGGCAGGCGACATTTCATCGTCGGATGTTGATTTAAAGAGGAACTTAACATCCGGTTTTTCTTCCGCTTTCGACTCAGTAATCGATTCTTTGGTTGCCCCATCTTTTTCTTTCGGTTCTGTGGACACCCCTTCTTGATTTTTGTCGCTGCCGCAAGATCCAAGGGTGATGGAGCATACGAGGATCAGACAGGAAAAATTGAATGTTTTCATAACGTATTTTTAAATCTCGGAAGGCTTGTATTTCAAACCAAACCACCTTGAAGGCTTTCAAAAATAGAATTATTGAACGAATTTATATGTCTTTCAGCGATATTTATTTGAACGCGTTCGAATGGTAAAACATCTGCTTTTTCTTTTTTTGTTTTCCCATTTTTTTCATTTAATTTCGCTTCCTACTTGAAAAATTGAACGTTTATGAAAAAAATCTATGTGCTTTCGTTCGCGTCTTTCGCTCTTTTTAATGTCTACGGACAGAAGGCAAGGCCGTCGATCGTTGAAAAAAGATCGGACAGCAGAATTGAAAAGTCTGCCAAGCCGGTGAAGGAAAATGGAGAAAAGATCACGATCTGGGAAAGTGATTTCTCTGATGCTACCGATTGGGACATCGCGCACGATGCTGCGGATTGTGCGCTGGACTTTTCGATTGGAACAATTTCATGCCAGGGCTCATACCCGATTGCTGATATTAACTCTACTACAGCTGCTAACGGTTGGGCTGTTGTTGATTCAGACTTTTACGGTGGAGAAGAGGGCGGAACGGACGTGGAAGATAGCTGGTTGACGATGGCTGCGCCTGTTGATCTAACAGCGTATCCGAATGTCGTAGTTGAATTCGAAACCTTCTATAGAGCTTACAATTTCGAAAAGCCTTACTTGGTGGTTGGAATTGGGGATGGAAATGGAAATGTTGTTTGGCCAACGGACTTAAATCCGCAGTCTGATCTTTTAACTTACACCGGAGTTTACGATATTTTCCCGGAAAGAGACTACAATGAGCAGACTTCCGGCACCGAAAATCCACGTAAAGTGCGCATCAATATTTCAGCAATAGCTGGTGGTCAGCAGGAAGTTTATATCCGTTTCAACTGGACAGGAACATGGGGTTATGCCTGGTTCATTGATGATTTCAAGATCATCGAGCAGCCGCAGGATGACCTGGAGTCAAACTACGCTTTCTTCGTAGGAACAAACAACGAAGGGATCGAGTACGGACGCACTCCGGTTGACCAGTTGGATGATTCGTATGACTTGGGCGGAGAGATCCTAAACTTCGGTATCAACAATCAGACAGGTGTGCAGGTAGTTGCTGAATACGGTTCTTTTAACTACACTTATCCTGTTGGTGACCTCGCTTCAGGTGTTACCGCCACGTATGGTGGCACAGAAACACCGGCGCTTGCCTTGGGTCAGTATGACGGTACATTCACAGTTACTTCGAACGGTGAAACATCGGCTAGTGCTGACTTCTATAACAACGTTTCCAACAGAAGTTTTGACATAACAGAAGGTGTGTATTCTCAGGATGGTATAGGTGTTCACCCTACAGGTGACCAGGCAACCAGCTCACTTGGTTCTGATTCATTCGGTGAGCCAACTGATACATACATTGCTGCCATGTATCACTTGAAAAATCCGGTAAACCAGATCTCCGGTTTTGAGATAGGTCTTTCTACGAACAGTACAGCAGGTGCTGAATTACTTATATTCTTTGTGGATACAGCTGATTTCTTCCAAAACGGATTAACTCCTATGGTGGATTTGAATGGTGTACAGGCACAAAGCGATTACTACACAGTTGCAGCATCTGAGATCACAGCTGGAAAAGTGAAGGTGCCTTTCACAGAAGTTATTGAACTTCCTGCAGGAGCATATTTCGCAGTAGTTCAGCCGATCAACTACGGAACTACTCCAATCCGCATCCTGGATGATCAGACCATTGCTCAGCCTTTCTATGCTTCCATGATCAATACGCTCGATGATCAGGGGAACCCCACAGCTTACAGTAATGGTAATGCAATGGCTATCCGTCTGTTGACAGGTGATCAGCTTGGTGTTGAAGAGATTGAAAACACTTTCGGTCTGTCAGTTTATCCGAACCCTGCAGTTGCTGAAACGGCTGTTTCTTTTGAACTTACGAAGGAATCTGCAGTGAGCATCAACGTAACGGATCTTTCCGGTAAAGTGGTGTACACGCAGGATCTTGGTTCTGTTTCTGGAATACAGAATGTTCAGATCAACACAGAATTGCTTTCAGGTGGAGCATACATGGTTAACCTGAGTGTTGATGGTGCTGTTTCTACAAAGAAGCTCGTGATCAAGAAATAATTTTTCTCATTGAATTAAGGAAAGGGTCGGTTTAGCCGGCCCTTTTTTTTCTGCCTTGTAAAGAATAGTTATTTTTGGCCATCACAAAAACAAGCAGGATTATGAAAGCATATGTTTTCCCCGGACAGGGAGCTCAGTTCTCAGGAATGGGATTGGATCTTTTTGAGAAGTCAGCCATTGCAAAAGAAATGTTTGAAAAGGCGAATGAGCTCCTTGGTTTTGAGATCACAAAGACGATGTTTGAAGGATCTGATGAAGAATTGAAACAGACAAAGGTAACGCAGCCGGCGATCTTTCTTCATTCCACGATCCTGGCAGCATGCCTCGGGGATGATTTCAAACCCGATATGGTAGCAGGTCACTCACTCGGTGAATTTTCCTCTCTGGTAGCCAACAAAACACTTAGCTTCCAAGATGGGCTCTTGCTGGTATCGAAGCGTGCGTTGGCAATGCAGAAGGCTTGTGAGGTGGAGCCATCCACAATGGCAGCGATTCTCGGACTGGAAGATGATGTGGTTGAAGAGATCTGTGGCAGTATCGAGGGAGTGGTAGTTCCGGCGAATTACAACTGTCCCGGACAACTTGTGATTTCCGGTGCTGTTTCATCCGTAGAAAAGGCGTGCGAAAAATTGACGGAAGCGGGGGCGAAGAGAGCCATGATCCTTCAGGTTGGCGGAGCCTTCCATTCGCCATTAATGGAACCTGCACGCGAAGAATTGGCAGCGGCTATTGAGGCAACAGTGTTCAATAAACCGATCTGCGCGGTATACCAGAATGTAACCGCTTCGGCCATTGTTGACCCGGAAGAGATCAAGCGAAATCTCGTGGCACAATTGACTGCACCAGTTCGGTGGACACAAACAATGCAACAGATGATTACAGACGGCGCAGCCGAAGTTATCGAAGTTGGACCAGGTAAGGTGTTACAAGGGCTGTTCAAAAAGGTCGACAGAGCTTTCCCATGCTCGAGCGCAGAGATCGCCTAAAATAAATGAGCTCCTCAGGGAGCTTTTTTTATGGAATCTTCTTTTCTGCAGCATCTCTATTAAAAATCGAGAAAACATGAAAAGATGGTTGATGGCAGTAATGACCGGAATGGTAGTAACTGCAGCTGCACAGGGTTCTTATGGAGAAGTAATTGGAACTGTAATTGAAAAAGGATCCGACAAGGTTGTTTACGGTGCGCACGTATTCATTGAGGATCACGGGCACAAATACCAGGCACTGACGGATGCCGACGGCCGATTCCGGATCAGCGCAGTTCCTGCTGGTGAGTATTTCGCAAAGATCCGCTATTTCGGAGATACCATGTCAGGGATCAGAGTAAAAGTACCAATGGACGGTTACTGTAATTTGGGAGACATAAAATTTGAGAGCGGTGTCCTCGAACTGCTTGTTGTTGATGTTGTTGCGGATGATGGGTCGATTAAGTTGGAATACGGTGAATTGCCGGTCAAACAACTTTCTGCCGAAGATATCGATCAAAGTCCACTTCAATTTGATATTAAAGGACTTGTGGCAAGTACGTCATCCGATGTGAAGTTGACAGATGACGGTGAACTGGTATTCCGTGGCGCACGTAAGGGCGACATGCTCTACCTCATGGATGGGGTTAAGACGGCTGAGATAGGTAACGTTCCGGGAGCCGCGATTGGAAGGATGATGGTCTATACCGGTGGTTTACCAGCTAAATACGGAGACACACTCGGTGGTGTGGTTGTCATGGAAACGAAGAGCTATTTCGATCTGTACCGCGAATGGGAGGCAGAGGAAATCAGAAATGGAAACAGATAAAATGAAAGGCGGGCTATCCCGCTTTTTTTATTCCGAGAAGAACCCAGGGCTGTCTTTTTCAACCTTTTTAAGGAAGTTCTTCAACTCCTGCTCATTTTCTCCGCGAAGGACCATGAACATGTTTTCCGATTCAACTACGATATAGTTTTCAAGACCGTCAAGCAATACAAGTTTATCGTCTGATACATTTACAATACAGTCCTTCGAATGAAACAGGTGGGCATGTTTCCCGATCACAGAATTTCCGTTAAAGTCTTTACTCAAATGAGCACCCAGACTTCCCCAGGTTCCCAGGTCACTCCAGTCAAAATCTGCCAATACAACATCCACATTTGAAGCATGTTCCATGATCGCATAGTCAATGGAAATGTCTTCACAACGCTCAAAACACTGATTTACGTAGGCTTGCTCGTCCCTTGTGTTGTAGGCTGAAGTATTCTCTGTGAAGATACTATGGAGCTCTGATGCGTATTTGGCTAGCGCGTTAAGTACCGCATCGGCCCGCCATACAAAGATCCCGGAGTTCCAGTAAAAGTTACCCTGTGCTACGAAACGCTCGGCGGTGTGAAGATCCGGTTTCTCACGGAATTGCCTAACCGGCGTAACATCACCGGCTGTTATGGCAACGTCATCGGCAAATTCGATATAACCGTACCCGGTATCAGGGCGTGTCGGTTGGATCCCGAGTGTAACGAGTCGCTCTCCGCTGTTCGCCTGTCTGATTGCAGTATGGATGATCTCTGTGAAACGGATTTCCTTGGTGATCAAATGGTCAGCTGGCGTGATGATCATGGTTGCGTTTGGATCGAGTGCCCTGATCTTGGCGGCTGCGTACGCAATGCAAGGAGCAGTATTCTTTCGCTTCGGCTCGGTGAGAACTTGTGAAGGATCCAGCTCAGGCAACTGTTCGAGCACAAGATCCTTGTAGCGTTCATTGGTAAGTATGTAAACCTGCTCAGACGGGGCAATGTGGAGCAGCCTTTCATAGGTCATCCGGATCAGTGAACGACCTGTTCCAAGCACATCCAAAAACTGTTTTGGATGATCTGGCGTAGACATCGGCCAAAATCGACTACCGATCCCCCCGGCCATGATGATGCAATAGTTCTTATTCTTTTCTGTCATGATCGATCAGATTAACTTTTGCTAATGAGCTGATGAGGTAGGACCTGTTGGACGATACCTCCTGGCAAACATAGCGTTTTCTTCGCAAAGGCCCTTTGACGAATTGTCTTCCATTCAACAGAAATCGACTGTTGTGAGCGAGTTTTTCAAGAAGCTCCTCTCCCTCTTTTTGGGTATCGTGCTGAGCGAGTGCCTTTGAAAGATGATAATCAGTGCAGGAAGATGCCTTGATACTGTTCAAACTTCTCATCAGAGCATGCTCAACCTCAGTTGGAAGTTCGCCGCTGTTTATTACCGGAATGAGTAACTTTTTGAAAGCATCTTTCCATTCTTTACCATGTGGCTGGACACGAGGACCGAAGCGGTCATAAGTGTGGAGGTGAGCGAACTCATGTAGTGTGGTCACCAGAAACGAATAGGGATTGAGATCTCCGTTGACGGTGATCCTGTGTCTTTCGCCGTTCATTCCTGCACGAAAATCTCCCAGTTTTGTATTTCTGGAGCGCACGATACTGAAGCGGACGTTCGCAGCTAAGAACAGGTCTGTGACATAAGCAACAAAGTGCTCCGGAATGAATTTCCGAAAGGAGTCCATCACTTCCGAACGCGAACGAATGCCCTTTTTCTTCACATTTCAAAATTACGGGAAAAGTGTATTTAGCGCTGATAAAGTTTTGAGCTCTCCAGTGTGGAACAAAGAATTTAAACTATTTTAGCGACAGTGAAAATTCTCCTAAATATCGGTAAGTATGTGGTCATGCTTGGGATCGTTTTCTCCAGACCGGAGAAGTGGGGAGTCTTTCGACTCCGTTTGTTCAGTGAGATCGAACAGATTGGTATCAACTCGATTTTCATAGTGGCTTTGATGTCAACATTTATGGGTGGTGTAATTGCACTGCAGACCGCCTCGAACATGACAAGTCCTTGGTTGCCGGATTACACGATCGGCTACATTACTCAGTCGAGTACGATCCTAGAATTCTCCCCGACGATCATTTCACTCATTTTAGCGGGAAAAGTAGGTTCAAACGTCGCTTCTGAGATCGGCACGATGCGTGTGACAGAACAGATCGATGCCCTGGAGATCATGGGAGTGAATTCGCTCTCTTTCCTTGTGCTTCCCAAAGTAGCTGCCGCAATTGTTTTTTTTCCAATTCTGATCATCTTTTCGATGATACTGAGTATGATGGGAGGCTGGTTGGCCGTAACACTCTCAGGACTGTCGACCACGGAAGTCTATGTCTTTGGTATTCGCTCCTTCTTTGAAATGAAGAATATCTGGTATGCCCTGACCAAAACAGTGGTTTTCGGTTTTCTGATCGTTTCCATTGCTTCTTTCTATGGCTATTATACGAAAGGAGGCTCGCTCGAGGTCGGAAGATCCTCGACCCAGGCTGTTGTCATCAGCAGTATTGCTATCCTGATCGCTAATTTCCTGCTTACTCAAATGATATTGCTTTCATGATCTCAGTAAAGAATGTGAACAAATCGTTTGGTGAGAACCGCGTTCTGAAGGAGGTCACCGCAGTGTTTGAACAGGGAAAGGTGAACATGATCATCGGTCAGTCCGGACACGGAAAATCCGTACTTGCAAAATGCATCGTTGGCTTGCATGAGGTCGATTCCGGTGAAATTTTCTTTGACGATAGGGAGTTTACCGGTCTTGATCGGATGGGACGCACTGATATCCGAAAAGAGATCGGAATGCTTTTTCAAGGTTCTGCACTTTTTGATTCCATGACGGTTGAGGATAACATCATGTTTCCGCTGAATATGTTCACCAAAAAAACGAAAAAGGAAAAGCTGGACCGCGTAAATTTCTGTCTTGAACGGGTCAATCTTGCCGGAAGGAACAAGCTGTATCCGTCAGAATGTAGCGGCGGTATGCAGAAGCGTATCGGTATTGCCAGGGCAATTGCCATGAATCCAAAGTATTTGTTTTGCGATGAGCCCAATTCCGGTTTGGACCCAATGACTTCCATTCTGATCGATAATCTCATTCGCGAGATCACCTATGAATTTGGAATTACGACGGTTGTGATCTCCCACGATATGAATTCAGTAATTGAGATCGCGGATAAGATCTTATTCATTCATGAAGGCAATAATTGGTGGGAAGGCGATCGCAAATCCATACTTACTACTGAGAATAAGGAGATCCTCAATTTTGTCTATGCATCGGATTTCATGAAGGAGATCCGAATCTCAATGCAACATTCTCTGGGCCTGTCGAAAAAAGCTTAAATTCCTTTCCTCTGCCCGCTATCATATGGAGATGGGATTGTTTTGATGAAGTACCTGCGACTTTTGTGTTGATTCCATTTCCAATTGAAAACTGAACTGTCAAGATTAGAGAAAAGCGCAATCCATTGTAAATAATCTCGTATTAAAATAAAAGGAGCGACAAGCAGATAGTACCAATCTCAGAAGAAAGCAATGTATCCGAAATGTACTTTCCCATTACGAAGTAGAATAGGATTGTTTAACTGTTTTCCCTGAGCATAGGATATGGAGAAGATACCGATGTTGGTTCCAAATGAAAAACCGGCACCAAACCCGAAAGGCAGATCCCGAAGGTAATTGTCTGATCTTTTCTCGTAAATCGATTGATCGAAAAATAGAAAGGCATGTGAGTTACGATCGGTAAGGAAACGGTATTCGATACTGCTGATCAGCTTCGTGCTGGCAAAGATCTCTTCCTCGTTGAAGCCTCGGAGGGTAGTCAATCCACCGAAGCGGTATAGCTCATTGGTATAGATCAAAGGAGCATGGTAATTTTCAAACGATGTGGATAAACGGAGTACATGACGTTTGGCCATTGGGAGGAACCAATTGATATTCAGGCCGGCTCTAACAGTCGTTTTGCGCTCTTGTATGGAGTCAGCCGTTAGAGCTGTTCGCGAACCAACGGCGGTTTCAGCGTGTATGATCAATCCTCGCGAGGGATTAGGCAGATAGTCGACGGCTCGCTGACTGTATGAAAAGCCGTAAGAGTTGTTCACAAAGCCGTTGAGTGCATTGAGGGATGAACCCGATGAAAGCAAGGAGGAAGCATGTCTTTGGTAGAATACCTTCAGCTGGTCGCCTCCTTTCAATGAGTAGGTCATGCCCAAGAGAGATCGGGTTTCAAGGAATGACGTATCCCTTTTGTAGAGTTGAAAGCCGGCCTCAGTTCCGAAAGCAGTGCCAAAAAGGAATGGAAAGCTTAAAGAACTGTTCAATGCCTGTGTTCCCGCTCGGATGCTCCGCCAACTCAGTGCTATTTGTTCGCCTCGATGAAGTATATTCGTCAGCTTAAGGTTCACATCGCCTGTGATACCCACACGTTCGGTTGCAGGGTTGGGCTGTAAACCAATCATTCCGTTGACGTTGCTTACAGGAACGGATCGTACGTACAGAAATAGTTGCGCTCCTTCCTGAGTAAAGAGAACTTCTGCCGGTTTGAGCTCCTGCAAATAAGGGATCTGCCGAATCCTTTCGGAGATTACCGAAAACAAGGATTCCGAGTAAAGATCACCTTTTTTCATTTGGATGATCGAACTGATGAGCTTCTCGGGGATGAGTGAATCACCTTTGATGCGTATTTCCGACCAACGGATCTGAATGCCTTTTTGGATGGAAAGTTTTCCGGAAATCAAATCTTCTCGAATACTGCATGAATCCAACTTGACCGATGCAAAAGGATGACCTGTATCGAGCAGTTCCTGGAGTAAAACGCGCATCGTAACACCCAGGTCCGACGGAGCTACTTCCGAATACGGCAATTGGGTCTTCTTTTCGCGCAATAGCTCGTTGATCATCCGTCGGTCATCAACAGAGACATAAATGCGCACTTTCTCAGTTCTTGGTCCACGAAAGAATTGGGCAGTAACGGCATGCCCCACAAAACTGAGCGAGTCGATCGATGACAGCAAATATCCTTTTTTGATTGAACGGTATTGAAGGTCGCGGAGATAACGCAGTACGTGAATACTGTCCTTGAAGCATACTTCTGGAACCGTTGTTTCCACTTGGCTTCCTGTTTCATAAAGCCTAAGCGTGTACCTTTCCTGACCAAGGCAGCTGAAGTGAGCAAAAATCAAGACTATAGTTACATGTATGCGCATCAGCTCAAGAATTGTTCAAAAATCCATATATTTTCACTGATTAAGAAGTGATTGTGGATAATATTTTTTCGAATCGAAATTGAATTATTGTATTTTCGCAACTACTTTAGGTTCCTTATTTAACTCATAAACAAACAAACAATGAAAAAACTGTTGACCTTGGTACTTGTTGGGATGGTGTTGACGTTGACCTTCGCGGCATGCAAATCATCAAAAGGAGGGCACTGTGATGCTTATGGTAGCGTGGATACGGTTGAAGAAACCGATCTTGCATCGAGATAATCGTTGACATCCCAAAAAAGATTCAAGGTCATCGTTTGGTGACCTTTTTCTTTATCTTCAAATACGATGAAATCTGATAGTTTCAATACTTAATTCAGCGTAGTCTGATTTATGACGGTGGAATCACCTTTCATCAGCTCATCTATGACCTTGAGGTAACCGGCATTTTTCTTTTTCAGTTCATCAACACTCAGGAAGGAATTGCTGGTGATCGGAAACTCATTGATCATTTCTCCGCTGTAGTAGAATTCAAAACAAAGGCCCCCAAAAGTGTAATTCTTTCCTGCGACATTGAAGGTCGATCCTCCGGCTTCCGGATTGGCTTTTGGAACACTTTTATGGAATCCTATATTGAAAAGTGTTCCCAAAACTTCCGGTCTTTTCGAGATATCAAAACCGGCCTTGGTCCATTGCGCGTAATATTGCCTAAGCAGAAAACCGGTGTAGAGATAGGAGTAGAAATGATCGCCACCTTTTATGAGTCGTTGAATTGTCTTGTGCCTATGTGCTTTAATACTGTCAATCACTAAGTGAGGAAACGCGTCATTGTAGTTCAGACATTGGGAGAAATATTCACCGGGATAAAATGGGCTGTTTGGATTCTTTAGGTTTGATTCTATCCTTAACGCGGTATGTTCAAGAATACTCGTTACACCGTAGCCGCGGTTATTGGTCATGATCACTCGTGTAAAAGGATAGACATATTGTTTGAACCGTTCCCTGCCGGAGTTGAACATGCGCACCTGCTCACCGACAAGGCACATCACGATCAACCTCGATTCAACACCTGTTATACGCGAGGCAGAATCGATCGCACGCTTATCCCTGAGTACCGCACTGCAAAACTCATCCCACACTTTGTAGTTTGACCATTCGAATACCGAGCGGGAACCGCCTTCACCAGCACTTTTGACTTCTCTTATGTCGCGTTGAAATGATTTGTTGTCTTTCAGTAGCAGCGCAACAGCATCGAACATCCTTAGTCCAACCTTGACATCTTTACTGATCTCATAGGCTTTTGAGATCTTAAGCGCATCCGCTGGTTTGTACTTGGCAAGAATACCCAGTTTTTGAAAGAACAGTTCCTGTTGCACGAGGAAAGTACTGCTGTCCATGTCTTGTTCCCTTCCGTACTTATCCGAAAGCTCGTTGAAATAACGGTTGTTCACATCTGTCGATCCACTTTGATTGGTCCATTTAAAATAGACGGCAGTAGCAGTGAAGATAAGGAATAGCGCAAAAACTGCCAGCCCATGAATGATCAAATAATAGGTGATCCTGAAGAACTTGCGAAGCCTTCCACGAGCTACTTTTTTTTCTGCACCTGTATCTGTCATAATTTTTTGCGAGTGCAAATATCGGGTTTTTATGGCCCCGTTTTCATCATCTTTTTAACTTTTTCGAATAAACCCGTTTCTCAGCCGTTCTGACTTGTGAACAATAAGTTTAATATATTAGCTGCGCAGCTGTGAGTAATGAAGCCGATTGTATCAACGTTTTGTCTCTGTTTTTCCGCCTTTCTGCTTCTGGCTCAGGAAAAGGCAGATTCTTTGTCTGCCAAGGATTCATTGCCACTGAAAAAAGTGCTGTTAGTTCCGGAGTTCAGATTGATCGATGCAGATACAATTGCACTGGGAGAGCATGATGAATTGATCTGTGATTCATACACGGCACTTGGCGTTCCACAGGTCTATGATGCGTTGCACTCGTTCAACCGAAGAAAGGTGGATCAATTTGGCGGCTTGTTGAATGTTAAGGTCAATGCCGGTCTGGAACGTATTAGAAAAAAAGGATTTCGTTCAGATGTTAAGAAACTTTACATCCAGATCGATCCGAAAACATTAACTGTTTACTGGATGGCTGTTGTTGGACCCAGTGAAGATGGAAATTGCTATTCCCGGATCGATAGTCGTGGTTCAGCCGGTGGGGGAATAAAGGCAGTCAATAAACAGCTTCCGGATATGCACGCTCTGTACACGAACATGAAACCGGTGCTTCTGCTTGATTTCAATGAAGATGTCATACAGTGCTTTACGTGGAACGGAACACCTTTAAAGTCGTATTGTCAGGTGGTGAATATCAGACAAATGTTTTACAAGTACGCCTCTCGTTGCAGCGATGTCCGCTCTGTTCAGGTCAATGCAAAACCAATTGATAGCAATTCGGATGTTAATCAACCGACCAAGTCTTTTCCGGAAGTAATGCCGAAGAGGTATACCGTGAAATCCGGTGACACACTTTCTGAAATAGCACGCAAGTTTAAGACAAGTGTCTCAGTACTGAAGCGTCTGAATAATCTGAAATCGGACATGATCCGAGCAGGTCAGCAGTTACTCCTTCCTTGATCATGTTCAAGCAGATTTAATTCTTGTCCACGATCTCAAGTTCACGGATCACTTCATAGTTCGACGGGAAAGAAGGGACAAGCACGTAGTTTTCAGTATATCGTTCTTCCGGACAATTATCGCATTGAGTTACTTTAATGGTGTATTTCACGGTATTCGTTGCATCGTCAATATTCACATTGCGTTCGAATGAAGCGTTGCACTTTGCGGTAACCGGGAAGGCAAGAATCGTGTAATTCGCATAGTTTACCGACTCCTTACCACCACCATCGAAGGAAACCTCAAAATTATTCGCGTATGAATCGGATGATTGTATGACATAATCTCCTCCCATACTGGAAGTCATATAACCGCTTGAAGGATAGAAAACCACACCTTGTATTATTGCGCCACTGTTGACTTCAGCGGAATCTACCTTGCATTTTTTACAAGCAGTTGAACTCAATACAACAACTATAGCAAAGGAAACTTTTAGAGCTTGGAATAGATTCATAACACTTGAAATGCAGATTAAACAGTACCAAATTAAACACTTTCAGCCATTTCCGAAAATTATTTTTTACGAAGCACAAAATTTTGACCAAGATATACTCTTCTTACCTGTTCATCTGCGGCAAGTTCTTCAGCAGTTCCTGATTTCAGGATCCCACCTTCAAAAAGAAGATAGGCTCTATCGGTGATGGATAAGGTTTCCTGTACATTGTGATCTGTGATGAGAATTCCGATGTTTCGCTTTCGCAGTTCGGAAACAATGCTTTGAATGTCTTCCACTGCGATTGGATCCACCCCTGCAAATGGTTCGTCCAGTAGCACGAATTTCGGATCAGTGGCTAGTGCTCTGGCAATCTCAGTGCGTCGTTTTTCTCCTCCGGAAAGACGGTTACCCAAGTTCTTTCTGACGTGGTTCAGCGAGAATTCTTTGATAAGTGTTTCCAACTTTTCTTCTCGCTGGTCTTTCGTCAAGTTGGTCATTTCAAGGATCGCCATGATGTTGTCTTCTACGCTGAGTTTTCTAAAAACCGAAACCTCCTGAGGAAGATAACCAATGCCTAGCTGCGATCGGCGGTACATTGGAAAATTGGTGATCTCAGTGTCATCCAGGTAAACACTTCCCGAATCAGGCTTTACGAGACCTACGATCATGTAGAAAGAAGTGGTCTTTCCGGCTCCGTTAGGGCCGAGTAACCCCACGATCTCTCCTTGGTTCACTTCGATGGTAACGCCTTTTACCACTTCACGACCTTTGTATGTTTTTCGAATATCTCTCGTGTGTAGCTTCATAAACTTAAAAAACAATACTGAATCTCGCTCTTAAACCGAGCTGATCAATGAACTTTGAATCCGGATCATTGTGTGTAATTCGGTAAACAAGATCGATACGGCCAACCTTGAAGATATTTTCTATACCAACAGATGCCTCAGCATAAGGAATCTTTCCAAAACTTTTGGTTTCCGGATCTTTGAGCATCTCATTCGAATGGCGATTATTAATTGCTCCGTAGGTAATACGCCCTGTTGTAACTAAACGCCACTTTAACTTCTTAATGAGCGGAAGCCGGTCAAAAAGACTCCCTTCCCAATGATTTTCAACAAATGCACCCACATAGCGATCGGAAACGAATTCAAAGAAATTAAGTTTATTGAATGTAGAGGTCAGTAGCCAGAAGGATTCATTCCCTTCATGTACTTTCAGGAAAGGGTATGCGGCTGTGCCAAAGACATAACCAGCATTGAAGCCGTAACGTATCCTCCCAAGCGGTCCTATCGGCTTGTTGTGTTCCATCTGGAATTCGATCTTCTGGTAATTGTACTGGCTACCAAACAGTCCTTTCACGCCAAAGATTCCCTGGAGTGAGAAAATGGGATAGCGCGATCGCAGTGACGATCGATCGAAAGAACCGCCGACGAATTCTTCATCCTTAGTCCAGCGGATCCTCGCCATGAACTCACTTGTTCGAATGCTTTCAATGGTATCCGGCAGCGTGTTGGTATCATCACCATCCGGACGTAAATACTTGTACTGCGCTTGAGGTGTAAAGGTCTTCCATTCGAATCCACCGTAGAAGATAAGGTCTTTCTTGATATCCTTCTCCAGATTGAATCCGGCCTTTTCAACGAAAGTTAGCTTGTCCATTGGTCCAGTTCGAAGTATGGTTCCAAACGTTGACCCAACCGATGCAGCAGTTGGCGACTGACCGATCTGCTCCAGATCATAATTGTAGTAACACGTCAGCATTCCTCGTTTTTTTGGCGTAATGTTGTAGCGGATTGATCCACCATACTTGAACCGCTGATCGAGTGTACCATATGCGATACGTCCGCCAATCTCAAAACGCCTTGAAAAGTTATTCGAAGTACGCAATGCCAGTGCAGACCGGAACTGTTCTACTGGATTCACACTCACAAATGCATAGGCGTTACCGATCTCTATTTTTCCTATCGGATAGTATCCTGTCGTGGCAAAATAAGCGAGATTTGTCAGGGTTTTAAAGAGAGGTTCCTTTTTGAGTGAATCGATCATCTCAATGATCCCTTCTTCCTGACCGTTCAGGGCTTCGTGCCGGTGGTTCATCCAGTATGTATCGTCCCGTAATTTGGCACTGTCCTGAAATTCTACGGTAAAATCCGATTTGTAGAAATCATCCGGTCGATCCACATTTATCCTGAAGTGTTTCCTTGAGGACAGCTTTCGTGCATAAAACCCGTAAACAGCCGTATTCTTTGTGATCTTTAGGTCAGCGATCATCTTTTCCCTGGTAAGCATCCACACTTCAGGAGCGACCATGTCGAATTCTTGTTCGAAGTAAAGATCCTGCACATAGTTGATGTTGGCGGAAGGAGAAATATTACCAGAAATTCGCTTCACGGCATAGGTCGTATCATGTATCCACATTTCTCCGGTGAAGGTGAGATCACCCGTGCGCTTGGGAACGAAGCGCAACTTGTAACACCATTGATTCCCGATAAACGTGGAGTCCTCCAGATAGAACCTGTAATAGCTTCTGGCAATGTTGGAAATAGGGCTCACGAATGCCCTGCTGATCAGTGTGATATTATTGTCATATACGTTGATATCCAAGTACATGTCGCCGAGAAGTTGGTTCACTTGTAAGTTGTCTATACCGGTAATTTGGGTACCCTTAATGACTTCTCTTTTTCGTTTCGGATCATTTTTATAATAGAAATCTGAAATGGTCTCACTTAAAAGTGCAGGCAGATAATCTTTTCCATTTTCAGCGGAATCGAGATAGTTCATTACAACATCCAGTCGTTTAATTATTCCCAGTTCATCGAATTTCTCACCGATATTGTTGACATCCAGCTCCATTTTGTTGTACACTTCGTATTCGTAGGAGTTGAGTTTTTCTTTGTTATTGACGTCCTTGTGCGCGATCACTTTCTTATGAAGCGTAGTCGAGGGGAATTCATCCGGTGCCGTTATCACAACTTCCTCGAATTCAGTGGAGAGGATCGGTAATGACACATTGATCTCCTGAGAAATATCCTTTTTAACCCTAACCCGCTTTGTCAGATAGCCCGAGAACGAGAACTGAAGAGAATCAGTAGCATAGTACGTTTCCAGATTGAAATATCCTGTGGAATCTGTTAAAGTTCCGATCTTGGAATTCAGGAATTGCACCTTTACGAAAGGAAGTCTATCCCCGGACTCGGCGTCCCGGACAATCCCATACACCCTCGTTTGTTGTGAGAATCCAACAACAGGCACAAGGAACAGGAACATTGCTAAAATTCGGCTCATATCTGGCACTAGGCTAAGTTAGTGCTGGTAACCTAAATTATCAGCTGTCAAATTGATCTTTTATCCTGTTTTTTTCAACACGAACGGCAACTAGAATACCGATCTCGTATAAGATAAGTATCGGTATCGCAACTATGATCTGTGAGATCACATCCGGAGGAGTAATAGCAGCTGCCACGATCAGTACGCCAACGATAGCGTGTTTACGGTACTTTCTCAGAAAAGCAGGAGTTATGATCCCAAGTTTTGAGAAGATATAACTAACGATGGGCAAAAGAAACAGTAACCCGGTGTAAAAGACCGTAGAAAGGATCATGCTCATGTATGAATTTACCGTGAAATTATTTTCGATCTGACTTGAGATCTGGTAAGTTCCGAAGAATTGGATACAAAGCGGTGCGATCACGAAATAACCGAACGCTATTCCCATGAAGAAGAGAAGACTTACCCACAGCACAATGCCCTTGACCACGCTTTTCTCATTTTGTCGCAACCCGGGTTTTACAAAAGACCACAACTGATAAAAAAGGAAGGGGAAAGATAAAACAATACCTCCCATCAGGCTCATCATCAATGCATAAGAGAACTGACCTGAAACGGTCATCGACTGCATTTTCACCGGTATCTCTTCCGTGCAGATCCCGAAAAGATCACACATGACACGAAAAGAGATGAATTTAGGATCCTTCATGGAGAGGAACAGATTCTCCATGATCCATTCCTGATAGATCCACAGCACAATGGCCACGATGAGAATGGCCACTGCCGATCGCACAAGCCTCCACCTCAGCTCCTCAAGGTGCTCAAGGAAGGACATATTTTTATCCTCTTCCATAGTTGTCCGCAAAAATAAGCATTCAAGAGCATCAAATAGCCCCATTTTCCATTGATGTACCCAATTGTTCAAAGGAAAGTAGCTCAGCCCATCGGAAATATTGACTGAATAGTAAGTTTTGTCCATTCATTCACAAATTTTGCTTAGCTTTAATACAGAATTAATATGGGTTAATGGTACAACATAATCTAAAAGAGGCTCTCCGCACGTATTTCGGATTCGATGCTTTTAAAGGACAACAAGAAAGCATCATTCAAAATGTATTGAACGGGAGAAATACTTTTGTGATCATGCCAACTGGAGGAGGGAAATCACTCTGTTATCAGTTGCCGGCACTTATATCTAATGGCACAGCGATCGTTGTTTCACCGCTGATTGCGTTAATGAAGAATCAGGTGGATGCCATAAGGAATGTCAGCGATAAAGAAACGATCGCACATTTTATGAACTCTTCTCTGACCAAGAGCGAAATAAACAAGGTGAAACAAGATATACAGGGCGGACATACCAAATTACTCTATGTAGCACCTGAGTCACTTACGAAGCAAGAGAATATCGATTTTCTCACATCTGTGGATATTTCGTTCTTTGCGATCGATGAAGCGCATTGTATTTCAGAATGGGGCCACGATTTCAGACCTGAATACCGGAGGTTGAGAGAGATCTTCGAAAAGATTTCCAATGTACCTATCATAGCATTGACGGCTACTGCCACCCCAAAAGTTCAATACGATATTCAGAAGAATCTAAACATGCTCGACGCAACCGTATTCAAGTCGTCCTTTAACAGAGATAACTTGTACTACGAGATCCGGCCAAAGCGGGATGTTGAAAAGGAGATCATCCGATACATAAGAACAAAGGAAGGAAAGAGCGGGATTATATATTGTCTCAGCAGAAAAAAAGTGGAAGAGTTCGCTGAGTTGTTGCAGGTCAATGGTATCAATGCGCTGGCCTATCACGCCGGGCTCGATGCAACAACACGTGCAAAGCATCAGGACATGTTCCTTATGGAGGAGGTGAATGTGATCGTTGCGACTATTGCCTTTGGAATGGGGATCGATAAACCGGATGTGCGTTATGTGATCCATCATGATATCCCAAAATCCTTGGAAAGCTATTACCAGGAAACCGGAAGAGCCGGCAGGGATGGGGGCGAAGGTGAATGTGTGGCCTTCTACAGTTACAAGGACATAGAAAAGCTGGAAAAATTCCTGCAAGGAAAGCCGGTCGCGGAGCAGGAGATCGGACGTCAGCTGTTAAGTGAGATCGTTTCATACGCTGAGACATCGGTTTGTCGACGCAAGTTCATTCTTCATTATTTCGGTGAAACCTTCGATGAGCACAAGTGCAGCGAAAACTGCGACAACTGTCGCCACCCCAGAGAACGAAGGGAAGGGAAGGATTTTGTTTTGATGTTGCTAAGAGCAGTCAGTGACCTGTCTGAGATGCATAAGGCAAAGCATTACTGTGCTTTTCTTGCCGGACACCTGACTGCAGAGATAAAGTCATACAAGCACAATTTATTGCCCGCATTCGGGATCGGTAAAGAACGCGATGAACATTTCTGGAATGCCGTGATCAGGCAGGTCATAGTTGGGGGCTTGCTTTACAAGGATATTGAAACCTACGGGACCTTAAAGATTACCGACAAAGGCAGAAAGTTCTTTCAGGAGCCAGCTTCCTTTACCTTGTTGAAGGAACATGATTACTCGGCGAGTGATGATGACTCTATCGTGATGAGTGGCGATGGAAAGGGTGGAGCCTTCGATGAAATTTTATACAACTTGCTGGTTGATCTCAGAAGATCGATATCGAAACAAAAGAATATCCCTCCATTTGTGATCTTTCAGGAGCCTTCGCTGAAAGACATGTGTTTTCAGTACCCTGTGACTATTGATGAGCTGACGAATATACAAGGTGTTGGTCACGGAAAAGCTTCGCGCTACGGCGCTCCGTTCGTGGAATTGATCCGCCAGTATGTCGAGCAGAATGATATTGAACGTCCTCAAGACCTTGTTGTCAAATCACTGGTGAATAAATCCGGTCTCAAAGTGCAACTCATTCAAAATATTGATCGCAAACTTCCTCTAGAGGATATCGGTCGAGCACAGGGTAAATCATTCCATGAGGTTATAGAGGAGATTGAGGCTATTGTATCTTCGGGTACGAGGATTAACATCAATTATTACATCGACAACATACTTGATCAAGAGAATCAGGAGGAGATCTACGATTATTTCTCAGAGGCGGAGACGGATGATCTGAGTGCTGCTTTCAAGGAGTTCGATGGCGATTATACCGAGGATGAACTTCGTTTGATGCGAATAAAGTTCATGAGTGAAATGGCGAATTGATCAGTTCAAGCGCCGAAAGGTCAGGTAATTTATTCGCCCATTGGTATCGCGAAATTCCAACTGAAGATCGGATCGATTTAATACCATGATGCGGTAATCGAGCAAATGTGTTTCCAAATTATTCGAATCGCGATAGGAAGCATCGAGGAATTCACCCTTTTGTCTGATCCTGTATAAACCTTTTTCGGAGCTACTTCCTGAAACACTTGGAAAATCAAAGTTTATGCTCAGTTCAAAGGCATTGTTCCAGTCTAAGGTTTCACTTGGTTCGATCTTGAGCTGACCATCACAAACCGCATACTCGGAGATTCCGTCAAGCAAGGTAAGCTTATATTGTGCCAACTCCCAGCTTCCATTGAGTTTTTTTGACACATTTCCCTCTTTACTGCAAGCAACGAGCAGCAACATGGACAGGAGTGCTATACAGAATATCTTGCTCATCTGTTGAACGCTGCAAGTGTCATGAGTGCAACACCGGTATGCAGCGCGTCCGGATCGATATCAAATCGGGGATGATGAACGCCGTAGGTGATTCCTTTGGCCTTATTTCCGGTACCCAGTCGGAAAAAACATACAGGAACTTCCTGCGAATAGAATGAAAAATCCTCTGCTGTCAGTCTGATCGGAAGGTCATGAACTTTATTCTCACCAAGCAGTTGCTGTGCGGTTGAGCGCATCCGCGATGTCACTTCAGGATCGTTCTCCAGATAAGGGTACCCTTTACTGATCTCCAGTTCGACCTGTCCTCCGTGACCTTCTACTGTCGACCGGATGATTTTTTCTATCAGCTCAAGCGCCTCTTTACGCCAAGCTTCGTTCATGGTTCTGAAGGTGCCTTTCAAATGGGCTTTTGATGGGATGATATTTGTTGCTCCCAGTGCTTCAAAATGGCCAAAGGAAAGCACGCAGGGAATCTTGGGATCACATTTCCTGCTCACAAGTTGTTGCAGTTGTACAAGCAGGTTAGCTCCGATCATGATGGGGTCAACGCATTGGTGCGGCGTTGCACCGTGCCCGCCTTTACCGAGGATGGTCAGGTGGATCTCATCACAAGAGGCCATGTAGATGCCTTCTTTGAATCCTGCTTCCCCCGCTTCCAGATCATTGAAAACATGAAGAGCATACATTTCAAGGATACTTGGATTTTGCAGCACACCATCTCTAATCATGAGCGATGCGCCTCCCGGATTCTTTTCTTCACCAGGCTGAAAGATCAGTTTAACTGGATGAGGCAACTTTTCACGCAACTCCCAAAGTAGTTCGGCTGTACCTAACAAGACTGCGGTGTGCACATCGTGCCCACAAGCGTGCATGACACCTTGTTTTTTGGAACGGTAATCGACTGCGTTCTCCTCGGTGATCGGCAAAGCGTCCAGATCAGCACGAAGTCCAATGGCAGGAGCGTCAGTAGCATGATGAGTTGCTTTGATCAAACCGACAATTCCTGTTCCGCCGATTCCGCTTGTAAAGGGGATACCGATCCTTTTCAAATTTTCAGCCACGAAATCCATGGTTTCGTATTCCTGGTAGGACAGCTCGGGGTACATGTGTAAATGTTCCCGCTGTTTCTGAACACTGGCTTGAAGCTCCAGCGAACGTTCTTTGATATGTGAAATTAGTTCAGGATTCATTTGTCAGTGATGTGTAACCCGAAATGATCAGTCTAAAAGAAAGGTAAGCCATAAAAAGGCCGAAAACGATCTTGACTACCGAAGGAGAAATGCGCAACGACAGCTTGGAACCCAGATATCCTCCAACCAGAAATGCCGAAGCGATGATAATTCCGTATTTCCAATTCACATTTCCTTCTTTCCAGTAATTGAGCACCGCTAATGCCACAACAGGCATCATCAATACGAACAGACTTGTGCCTTGAGCCTGGTGTTGGGTCAGTCCGAGTGTCAGCATGAGAGCGGGAACGATCACGATACCTCCACCGATTCCAACGAAACCGCTCAGCGCACCAGCCATGAGTCCGATCAGTAAAAGGATGAGTACAGTTGTTGTTTCCATCTTACCAGGAGTAAATGTACGTAATTCTGTCATTCGACCATCAGGTTGCAACCACGGATATCGGATTGATCGAATCGGCCCAAAATCCTGAATGATGATCCTTCACGTTTCCCAAGGTCCTGAGTGGCAATGAATGCGCAAGAATTCAAATTGGCAAGGTCAATTACATTGACACCTCCGGTTTTACCATCCACTACATAGCTGAAGGGGTCATTCACATCGCGCACCAGGACCTTCATCCACTCTGGGGTGTGGAATATACCCGCCTCGTTGCTGTATGCCTGGGATAATAATTCTGTCATGCCGTATTCAGATAGCACATTCGCTACACCCAACCCATCTCGGATCAACCGATGAAGTTCTTCTTTCGGGAGCTCTTTCCGCTTTCCTTTCATACCGCCGGTTTCGATGATCTTCGCCATTGACAGATCCGGTTTTTGAGCTGCAAGATCAAGCAGTGCATAGGATACCCCAAAGATGACAACTGACCGTTCTTGTTCTAGTGCCTGCTGATATCGCTCTGTGAGCTGTTGGAAGTCATTCAGTACAAAACCGGAAAGCGAGGAATCGGTCATCTTGATGAGTGCCTTCACCATATATACCAGGCTGGAATCACCTTGCTCCAGATAGTTTGGAAGTAAAGCAAGAATGACCTGCTTTTCAGGATTTCCGATGAATTTTCGGTAAGCAAGCTCAAAGGATGTTTTGTAAATCTCCGTATCGGCAACCAAATGCCTGCTTCTCTCCATTCCACCCGTTCCGCTACTAAGGAAAGTCATTTCAACAGTTGATCCGGTGGATATGATCTCCTTTTCCTTGAACAGACTAATCGGTAAGCAGGGGATTTCACGGTAATTTAGAGGCTTTTTTCGCTTGAGCATTTCAACGAAGGAGCCATAGACCGGACAGTGATCCTTCTGGTAATTGTAGACTTCAAGTGACAGTTGGTCGAATTCGTCCTCCGTGCTGATCCTAAAGATCCGTTCTTTCAGGTTGAAAGAATACATCAGACGTCAATGCTTAATTTGGCCGAGCTTCTCTGGCTCATGCTTGTGGCGGAACATGAGAGCGAACAGGATGGAAATCACCAGTGCATAGCCAGCAAAAGTGATCCAGATCGCCGGCCAGTTATTGAATTCGATTGTTTTGGAAAACACCCCATCCGCTCCAATGAATGTCTTCTCAGTAAGACCTTTAAAGATCTTCCTGTGAGCGTGATTCTCGAGATCAAGCCCGAAATAACTGATAACCTGTTCAGAAGATGCAAAATGCAGTTTGAAGTAGCGGGTAATCAAATAACCACTTAAATAACTGCCAAGTATTGCGCCAAGTCCGTTGGTCATCATCATGAAAAGTCCTTGAGCACTGGAACGGATCTTTGCATCAGTGGTAGTCTCTATAAAAAGGGATCCGGAAATATTGAAGAAGTCAAAGGCCATACCGTAGACTACACATGAGATGATGATCATCCATAAACCGCTTCCCGGATCTCCATAGGCGAGCAGTCCGAAACGGAGAACCCATGCGATCATACTGATCAACATGACCATTTTGATACCGTAACGTTTTAGGAAGAACGGTATAGCTAGGATGAATAAGGTTTCCGAGATCTGAGATATCGACATGATCACAGTCGAATATTGAACGATCAGTGAATCGTGATGCTGACCAAAAAACCTGAACTCACTAATGTATCCATCGCCATACATGTTGGTCAGCTGCAAGGCTGCGCCCAGGAACAAGGAGAACAGAAAGAAAAGGAGTATCTTGTAGTTGCCAAAAAGTTTAAATGCATTGAGACCCAATGTTTCAAATATGCTGCCGCGTTCACTTTTCGCGGGTGGGCATTTGGGAAGAGTAAAGGAGTAAATACCAAGCATGATCGCTGATATCGCTGAAATAATGAATTGATTAGCGGAAGCTTTATTGCCAGTAATGTTCACGAACCACATCGCTGCAATAAAACCAATTGTTCCCCACACACGAATTGGTGGATAGCTCTTTACAATGTCATATCCATTGGTTTTCAATACATTATAAGCTACAGAATTTGAAAGCGCGATAGTGGGCATATAGCAGAGCATAGCGGAAAAGATCACCCAGAAAAAGGTGTCAGGATCCTGGATACTCGGAAGCGTGTACAATATACATCCGCCCATGATATGCAAGGTCCCATAGAGGCGCTCTGCGTTGATCCACTTGTCGGCAATGATACCTGCAATGGTGGGCATAAGTAAGGAGGAGAGCCCCAGTGTTGTAAAGATCGCGCCGAACTCCACGCCACCCCATTGTTTTGTTTCGAACCAGTAATTGTAGATCGTGATGAGCCATGAACCCCAAATGAAGAATTGGAGAAAGCTCATGAGGATCAACCGGCCTTTTACGGTAAGGGGCATATTTCTTTTTAATGATTCGTTCTTTTCTGGATCTCGTCTCGGATCCGCGAAGCCAACTCGTAATCCTCATTTTCGATCGCAGAAGTGAGTTGATCGTTTAATTCGTCTGGACTTAACTTCTTCAGCGATCCTGCCGACTCCTCGGATACATTCTCCTGATCAGTATCGGAATCAACCTCGTCCTCATCGCTCTCGTTTTCATCCATGAGTATACCTGCTGAAGACAGAATATTCTCGAATGTGTAGATCGGACAATTGAACCGAACGCCGATAGCAATTGCGTCAGAGGTTCTTGCATCGATCTCTCGAACATCCTCATTTTGCTCACAAATGATCCTCGAAAAGAAGATGCCTTCCTCAAGTTTGTAGATTAGTATTTCAGTGACCGTAATTTCAAATTCCAAGGCCATCAATTTGAAGAGATCATGGGTCAGTGGACGAGTTGGGGTCATTTTTTCCAGTTCAATGGCAATAGCCTGAGCCTCGAAGCCACCAATGATGATGGGCAACTGTCTGTTTCCGCCCGATTCTGCAAGAACCAACGCATATGCTCCTGATTGTGTCTGACTGTAAGATAGTCCAGCGATCTCCAGTTTGATCTTATCCATGCCTTCCTCTGATCTCCGCTTTGATTAAACAAGCAGGGAAGCACGAGGCTTCCCTGAAACTTTATTCACCGTAAAGATACAATTTCTGTAATGATTTAGTGATTGGCAGCTTTGAATTTTTTCACAGCCTCCGTCAAACGCGGCAATACTTCAAATGCATCACCAACAATACCATAGTCAGCAGCCTTGAAGAAAGGTGCCTCGACATCGGTGTTAATAACAACGATCACTTTTGAACCATTGACTCCTGCAAGGTGCTGGATTGCACCGGAAATACCGGCTGCAATGTAAAGGTTTGGGCGTATCGCAATACCTGTCTGACCAACGTGTTCGTGGTGCGGCCTCCATCCAATGTCCGAAACTGGTCGGCTACAGGCAGTAGCTGCTCCAAGTGCTTTGGCAAGATCTTCAACGATACCCCAATTTTCAGGGCCTTTTAGTCCGCGACCAGCAGAGACGACCAGTTCAGCCTCCGGAAGAGGGATCTCTCCTTCAGGTTTTTTAACACTAAGCACTTTCACTGATGCTTCTCCTGCATTTCCATTGAACTCTTCAACCAGACAATCTGCTCCTGAGGCCTCTGGTTGCAGACTGTTGGGCAGGAGCGAGATGATCCGCTTGCTGGTGTTCACTTTAACAGAACCAAAAGCTTTGCCTGAAAAAACGTTCACCTTTACCGATCCGTCGGGTGATGGCACGCCAATAGCCCCCGAAACAAGTCCAGCCTGAAGACGCACCGAAAGGCGTGGAGCAACTGCCTTCGCAGTTAGATCATGTGAAAATACGATTGTTGTCGCACCGGTTTTCTCAGCAGCAGCAGCGATCGCACGGGTAAGCTGTTGATCGTCGTTGCCATGTATGCTTCGGTCAACCAATACTTTAGAAGCACCATATTTACCGAGCGCCGCCAAAGCAGTGCTGTCCGCTGAACCGGTTGTGATCACTGTCACATCCGAACCGATCTTCTTACCGTAACTTACAGCCTCGAAAGCTGCCTTTCCAAGTGAGTTGCTATTGATATATACAAGAACTGACATAATAGATTCCTTTGAGACAAATGTTAATTAAATGACTTTCGCTTCGTTGTGCAGTAATTCGACCAATTCATCCATATTCGAAGGATCGATCATCTTGCATGCCGACTTTGAATTGGGCATAGAGTATGATGTATAACTGGTTAGGTTATCCACTGCAATTGGAGCTACCACCTGGAGAGGTTTCGTTCTTGCAGCCATGATTCCACGCATGTTCGGAATGCGTTGCTCTGCCATTCCTTTTGCACAGGAAACGACTGCTGGAAGACTCGTTTCAACGACCTCAAGGCCACCGGTAATTTCTCTCTCAAGTGAAATGGTGCTGCCATTAACGTCAAGCTTCGAGGCCACTGAAATGAATGGCGCATCCATAGCTTCAGCGATCATTCCAGCAACTTGAGATCCGTTGTAGTTGATCGTTTCCTTACCTGTCAGGACAAGATCGAAGCCGTTGGACTTCGCGTAACTGGCGATCTGCATCGCGGTGTTGTATGCATCAGACGGATCACAGTCAATGCGCACGGCGTCATCGGCACCAATGGCCAACGCCTTACGTATCACTGCTTCATCTGCTGCCGTTCCGACTGTAATAATTGTCACGTTTCCTCCTTGAGCCTCTTTTATCTCAAGGGCCCTCACCAAAGCATACCACTCGTCGTAAGGATTCACTATGTATTGAACCCCATTTTCATCGAATTTTGTATTGTTGTCGGTGAAAGCGATCTTCGATGTTGTATCGGGAGCTTTACTGATGCAAACAAGTATTTTCATTGGATGGTATTTAAGATCGAACGCAAAATTAAACAAATATTTAGAACAGAATGTTCTCCGCAACAGCCATTCATTACAGACACTGGATTGATCGGATAGAACTAAACGGCTGTCAGAAAGATTGGTCGTGAAAAGGATGCCGAAACTGGAAATTGATTAATTTTGAACGCGCACTGAAAACAGTGAAATAAAAAGAGTCATGAGAACCTTACAGTTTAGAGAAGCCCTGAGAGAAGCCATGTCCGAAGAAATGCGTCGGGATGAACGCGTGTTTCTTATGGGTGAAGAAGTTGCAGAGTACAATGGTGCTTACAAGGTGTCACAAGGAATGTTGGATGAATTTGGTCCAAAGAGAGTAATTGATACACCCATCGCTGAGTTAGGATTCGCGGGTATTGCAGTTGGCGCTTCTATGAATGGTCTTCGCCCGATTGTAGAGTTTATGACATGGAACTTTGCGATACTTGCGGCGGATCAGATCATTAACAGTGCCGCAAAGATGTTACAGATGTCGGGCGGACAGTATTCTTGTCCTATCGTATTTAGAGGAGGAAACGGTACCGCAGGACAGCTTGCAGCGACGCATTCCCAGTCTTTTGAGGCCTTCTATGCCCACGTTCCCGGCTTGAAAGTGATCACGCCATCCAATCCGTATGATGCCAAAGGTCTTCTCAAAGCCGCCATTCGTGATAATGACCCTGTTGTGTTCCTGGAGTCAGAGAAAATGTACGGAGATAAAGGAGAAGTTCCTGAAGGTGAATACATCATTCCCATTGGTGTGGCAGATGTGAAAAGAAAAGGAACAGATGTAACAATCGTATCTTTCGGTAAGATCATCAAGGTTGCTCAGTTAGCTGCAGAAGAGCTTGCAAAAGAAGGTATATCTTTGGAGATAATCGATCTCCGAACCATCAGACCGATAGACTATGGAACAGTTGTGGAGTCAGTGAAAAAAACCAACCGCTGTGTGGTAGTTGAAGAGTCCTGGCCGCTGGCATCAATTTCCTCTGAGATCGCTTACCATTTGCAACGTTATGCTTTCGATCATCTAGACGCACCGGTAGAGCGGGTAACTCAAACTGACACGCCGTTTGCTTTTTCACCTTCCTTGATCGATGAAGCTTTACCGAATGTGGAGCGGATCATGAAGGCGGTAAAACGCACGTTGTACAGGAACTAATACACCTTTATTATATAGTACTCTTTAAAGGCTTCCTATTGGAGGCCTTTTTTTATTGGTTCACCTATCGATTCATCCCTACTCATAGAATGAGCTCAGTACGCTGCAAGAGATGTGAACACCAAATTGTGAAAAAACCACACTTTTTTTTGATAACTTCTTGGTTTATCCATTTAACTCTCTATCTTTGCACCCCTCAAACTGTGTTTGGGCGAAATGTGTATTAGTATAAACGTAGTAAAAATTAAGAGTATTTTATGCCAACTATCCAACAATTAGTTCGCAAAGGAAGAACAGCGGTGGTGAAGAAGAGTAAGTCTGCTGCACTTGATTCTTGCCCACAGCGTAAAGGGGTATGTGTACGTGTGTACACCACTACTCCTAAGAAGCCGAACTCGGCTATGAGAAAAGTTGCCAGGGTACGTTTGACCAACGGTAAGGAGGTCAACGCATACATCGGCGGTGAAGGTCACAACTTACAGGAGCACTCACTGGTGCTGGTGCGTGGAGGAAGGGTTAAAGACCTTCCTGGTGTGCGTTACCACATCGTACGCGGCGCCGAAGATACTGCAGGTGTCGAAGGAAGAAAGCAGCGCCGCTCCAAGTATGGAACAAAGAGACCTAAACAGAAATAATTAAAGCTTTGAAGAGATGAGAAGAAGAAAAGCTAAAAAAATTGCGATACTCCCAGATCCTAAGTTCAACGAAGTAGTGGTAACTAAATTCGTGAATAACCTCATGTACGATGGAAAGAAGAGTTTGGCATTTAAAATATTCTACGATGCTATCGAGATCGTGGAGAAAAAGATGGAAGATCAGAACGCTCTTGATGTTTGGAAGAAGGCTTTGGAAAATGTCACTCCAGCAGTCGAAGTTCGTAGCCGCCGAGTAGGTGGTGCTACTTTCCAGATTCCTACCCCTGTTCGTGAAGAGCGAAAGTCATCACTTGCAATGAAGTGGTTGATCGGATACTCCCGCAAGCGCAACGAGAAAACAATGGCTCAGAAACTTGCCGGTGAGATCATCGCCGCTTCCAAAGAAGAAGGTGCCGCATACAAGAAGAAGGAAGATACGATGCGTATGGCTGAAGCAAACAAAGCGTTCTCACATTTTAGATTCTAAAAATCATGGCAAGAGATCTTAGTTTAACAAGAAATATTGGTATCGCAGCTCACATTGATGCTGGAAAGACAACCACTACTGAACGTATCCTATACTATTCCGGTGTGAATCACAAGATCGGTGAAGTACACGAAGGAGGTGCAACAATGGACTGGATGGAGCAGGAGCAGGAGCGTGGTATTACCATCACTTCGGCTGCAACAACGGTTAATTGGAATTACCGCGGTCAGAAATACCATATCAACATCATAGATACACCGGGACACGTTGACTTTACCGTTGAGGTAAACCGTTCACTCCGTGTTCTTGACGGATTGGTATTCCTTTTCTCCGCAGTTGACGGTGTTGAGCCTCAGTCGGAAACGAATTGGCGTCTTGCGAACAACTACAACGTTCCACGTATTGGATTCGTAAATAAAATGGATCGTCAGGGGGCTGACTTCTTGGCTGTATGTAAGCAGGTTAAAGAAATGTTGGGTAGCCATGCGCTTCCACTTCAGATTAACATCGGTGACGAGGACAATTTCAAAGGAGTAGTTGACTTAATCAATTGGAAAGGTATTGTTTGGAATGATGCAGATCAGGGTATGACTTTTAAAGAAGTTGAAATCCCTGCTGATATCATTGATGATGCACGTCAGTTGAGAAGTGAATTGCTTGAAGCTGTTGCTGAGTTTGATGAGTCTTTGATGGAGAAATTCTTTGAGGACGAGAACTCATTGACTGAAAGAGAGATCCTTGATGCATTGCGTCAGGCTACTATCTCAGGAAAAGTTGTTCCGATGATGTGTGGTTCTTCATTCAAGAATAAAGGAGTTCAAGCCATGCTTGATATGGTTATGGAGATTCTGCCTTCTCCACTGGATATCGAGGCGATCACAGGTACTGACCCGAAGACAGAAAATGAAGTTTCTCGCAAGCCGTCTTATGATGAGCCTTTTGCTGGACTAGCTTTCAAAATCGCAACTGACCCATTCGTTGGTCGTCTCTGTTTTACCCGTGCATACTCAGGTAAATTGCCGGCAGGTTCATACGTATTGAATACACGTACTGGTAACAAGGAGCGTATTTCACGAATCTTCCAGATGCATGCGAACAAGCAGAATCAGATCGATGAACTGGGAGCTGGTGATATCGGCGCATTGGTTGGTTTTAAGGATATCAGAACTGGAGATACGTTGTGTGCTGAGAACGCACCGATCATTCTAGAGTCGATGAAATTCCCTGATCCGGTTATCGGTGTTGCTATTGAGCCTAAAACTCAAGCTGATCAGGACAAATTGGGAGTAGGTCTTTCCAAGCTTGCTGAAGAAGATCCAACTTTCCGTGTGAATACAGATGAAGAAACCGGACAGACGATCATTTCCGGAATGGGTGAACTTCACCTGGAGATCATCGTTGACCGTCTGCGTCGCGAGTTCAAGGTTGAAGTAAACCAAGGAGCTCCTCAGGTTTCTTACCGTGAGAACATCACAGCAGAAGTAAACCACAGAGAGGTCTACAAGAAGCAGTCCGGTGGTCGTGGTAAGTTTGCTGATATCGTTGTAAAGATTTCTCCTCAGAATGATCCTGAAAAATCAGGACTTGAGTTCATCAATAGTATCAAGGGTGGTAACATTCCACGCGAATTCATCCCTTCAGTTGAAAAAGGATTCAAAGAATCAATGAAGAATGGTGTAATGGCTGGATTCCAGGTAGACGCCATGAAAGTTGAGCTTTTAGATGGTTCATTCCATGCAGTTGACTCCGACTCACTCTCATTCGAATTGTGTGCTAAGATGGCTTACAGAACGGCATTGAAAAATGCGCGCCCTGTCCTTCTCGAGCCGATCATGAAAATGGAGGTGGTTACTCCTGAAGAGAATATGGGTGATATCGTTGGCGACTTGAACCGTCGTCGTGGTGTGATCCGTGGTATGGATGACAGAGCAGGTTCAAAGGTGGTTAAGGCCGATGTTCCGCTTTCTGAAATGTTCGGATACGTTACACAGCTTCGTACCCTTTCGTCGGGACGTGCAAGTTCATCGATGGAATTCTCTCATTATGCAGAAGCTCCTAAGAACATCGCTGACGATGTAGTAGCCAAGGCAAGTGGAAAAGTTACAGCTTAATAATATTGATTGAAATGAGCCAGAAAATTAGAATCAAATTAAAATCATACGATCACAACCTCGTTGATAAATCAGCAGAGAAGATCGTAAAAACAGTAAAAGCTACCGGTGCTGTTGTGAGTGGACCAATTCCACTGCCAACGCACAAGAGAATTTACACTGTTCTAAGATCACCACACGTAAACAAGAAGGCACGTGAGCAGTTCGAGCTTTGTTCGTATAAGCGTTTGCTCGATATCTACAGCTCTTCATCGAAGACAGTAGATGCCCTGATGCGACTTGAATTGCCGAGTGGGGTTGATGTAGAAATCAAAGTTTAATTTTTTAATAACTAAAGTATGCCGGGAATTATTGGTAGAAAAATCGGAATGACTAGCGTCTACAGTGCCGAGGGTAAGGCAACACCATGCACAGTGATAGAAGCTGGTCCTTGCGTAGTAACGCAAGTAAAGACTCAGGACCGAGATGGCTACAATGCCATTCAGCTGGGTTTCGGAGACCGTAAGGAGAAGAATACTCCGAACGCATTGAAAGGTCATTTCAAGAAAGCGAACACCGCGCCGAAATCAACACTTGTAGAATTCAAGGGTTTTGATGCTCTGAATTTGGGAGATACTGTTGATGCAAACATTTTTGAGGAAGGTGAATTCGTGAGTGTTTCGGGAACATCGAAAGGAAAAGGTTTTCAGGGTGTTGTAAAGCGACACGGTTTTGGCGGGGTAGGTCAGTCTACTCACGGTCAGCACAACCGTCTTCGTGCGCCGGGTTCTATTGGAGCATGTTCATTTCCTGCGAGAGTATTCAAAGGAATGCGAATGGCTGGTCAGACCGGTAACAAGCGCGTTGTAATGGAAAATCTTGAGGTACTTAAAGTACTTTCTGACAAGAATATCATCGTAGTTAAAGGGTCCGTTCCCGGAGCTAAAGGTTCAACCGTAACAATCTTGAAATAATGGAAGTAAAAGTATTTGACGCGAAAGGAAAAGCGACTTCAAAGAAAGTAACGCTTTCAGATGCAGTTTTCGGGATTGAACCGAATGACCACGCGATCTATCTGGATGTTAAACAACATCTGGCGAATCGCCGTCAGGGAACGCACAAGGCAAAGGAAAGAGCTGAGATCTCAGGATCGACAAAAAAGATCAAGAAGCAGAAGGGAACAGGTGGTGCCCGTGCCGGAAGTATCAAATCCGGAACACGTGTAGGTGGTGGACGTATCTTTGGTCCGCGTCCGCGTAACTACAGCTTCAAGTTGAATGTCAAACTCAAGCGTTTGGCAAGAAAATCAGCATTTGCTTACAAAGCGAAGAACGATGGTATTATGGTACTGGAAGATCCGAAGTTTGAAGCTGCAAAGACGAAAGACTTCAAGGCGCTACTCGCTGCTTTAAAGCTGGACAACGAAAAGGTTTTGATGATCGTTGGAGGACATGACGAAAATGTGTACTTGTCATCACGAAACCTTTCTCGTGTGAAAGTCGTATCTGCTGACTCTGTGAACACATATGACGTTCTGAATGCAAAGAAGGTGTTGATGGCTGAAAGCTCAATTCCTGTAATTGAAAAGATTCTAAACTAATTGATGATGAGAACAATTATCAAAAAGCCGGTCATTACAGAAAAGGCAACTGCGGGAAGCGAGAAGCATAACCGTTTCACCTTTGCTGTTGACAGAACGGCCAATAAGATCGAAATTAAGAATGCCGTCGAGAAATTGTACGGTGTCCATGTTGTGGACGTACGTACAATGAATTATGGCGGTGGTAAATCCTCTGTTAAGTATACTAACAAAGGTATCGTTGAGCAACCAAGCCGCATCTGGAAAAAGGCTGTGGTAACTGTTGCTGAAGGAGAGACGATTGATCTATTTAATAATTTTTAAGCGTTGAACGATGAGTCTTAAAAAATTCAAGCCTACTACTCCAGGGCAAAGACACAAGATCATCAGTGATTATTCTGAGCTTACTGCGAGCACTCCGGAGAAGAGCCTCGTAGCGAAGAAGAATAAATCGGGTGGTCGAAACAACGACGGTCGCATGACCATGCGCTACATTGGTGGTGGTCACAAGCAATCCTACCGTATCGTTGATTTTAAAAGAGACAAGCATGACGTACCAGCAACGGTGAAGTCGATCGAGTACGATCCAAACCGTTCTGCACACATCGCTCTTCTCTATTATGCGGATGGTGAAAAGCGCTACATCATTGCTCCGAACGGATTAAAAGTAGGAGACAAGGTAGTAGCCGGAAAAAATGCTACGCCTGATGTTGGTAACGCAATGTTTCTGAGCGATGTTCCGCTGGGTACTGTGATCCATAACATTGAGCTGAAGCCTGGTAAAGGTGGTGCTATTGCCCGTGGTGCAGGAACTTACGCTCAATTGAATGCACGTGATGGACGCTATGCTATTGTGAAGCTTCCTTCAGGTGAAACCCGAATGATCCTTACTACTTGTATGGCAACGATCGGTTCTGTTTCGAATGCTGAACATAACCTTCAGGTTTCCGGTAAAGCAGGTCGTTCACGTTGGCTGGGTCGCCGTCCACGTGTTCGTGGTGTGGTTATGAACCCGGTTGATCACCCAATGGGTGGTGGTGAAGGGCGTAATGCCGGAGGTCACCCTCGTTCGCGCAATGGTATGCCAGCTAAAGGCTTCAAGACGCGTTCGAAGAAGAAGTATTCAGATAAGTTTATCATCGAAAGAAGAAAAAAATAAGTAGGATATGAGTCGTTCGTTGAAAAAACCACCTTTCGTTCATTACAAATTGATGAAAAGAGTGGATGACGCGCAAGCGTCAAATAGCAAGGCGGTGATCAAGACCTGGTCTAGAGCCTCTACGATCACACCGGATTTTGTCGGTTTGACATTCGCAGTGCACAATGGTAATAAGTTCATTCCTGTTTTCGTAACGGAGAACATGGTAGGGCACAAGTTGGGTGAATTCGCTCCAACGCGTAACTTCCGTGGTCATGCCGGAAACAAAAAGGATAAAAAACGATAAAAAGCAGCAAAGTCATGGGTGCTAGAAAGAAGTTAAGAGCTGAGAAATTAAAGGAGGAAAAGCGTGCTACAGCTATTGCACGTTTGAATGACTCCAATATCGCTCCGAGAAAGATGAGATTGGTGGCAGATCTCATAAGGGGAGTTGAAGTCAATAAAGCGCTGAATATATTGCAACACAATGCGAAGACCGCTTCGACGAGTCTAGAGAAATTGCTTCGTTCTGCGATCGCTAACTGGGAGCAAAAGAATGAAGGAAAGAGCATTGAAGAAGAAAAGCTCATAGTGAAGTCGATCCAAGTAGGAGGAGGAGCCATGCTGAAGCGTATTCAGGCAGCTCCTCAAGGAAGAGCTCACCGAGTCAGAAAGAGATCAAATAATGTGACCATTATCGTGGATGGTGCTAAATAAGCTGTGTTAAAATGGGACAAAAAACAAATCCGATTGGAAATAGACTAGGGTTCATCCATGGGTGGGAATCTAACTGGTACGGTGGTACAAAATACAAAGACAAGATCGTTGAAGACGACCAGATCCGCAAGTATCTGAATGCGCGTTTGTCAAGAGCAAGTATCGCAAAGATCATCATCGAGCGTACATTGAAGCTGGTCACAGTTACGATCAATACTGCTCGTCCGGGAGTGATCATCGGTAAGGGTGGACAAGAAGTAGACAAATTGAAAGAAGAGCTCAAGAAGCTCACAAAGAAGGAGATTCAGATCAACATCTTCGAAGTGAAGCGTCCTGAGTTGGATGCACGGCTTGTTGCTGATGGAATTGCCCGTCAGCTGGAGGCACGTATCTCTTTCAGAAGAGCAATTAAGATGGCTATCGCGAGCACAATGCGCATGGGCGCCGAGGGTATCAAGGTGAAGATCTCCGGGCGACTTAACGGTGCAGAAATGGCGCGAACAGAGATGTACAAAGATGGGCGTACTCCGTTACATACGTTCAGAGCTGACATCGATTATGCGGTTTCCGAAGCGCACACGACCTATGGTCGACTTGGGATCAAAGTTTGGATCTGCAAAGGTGAGGTTTACGGAAAACGCGATCTTTCTCCTAATGTTGGAATGTCCGCATCTGCTGCAAAACAAGGAGCAGCACCTTCAGGGGCACGCAAACCAATGGGAGCGAAGAGAAAGAAAAAATAAATAGGACAGTAAAAAATTACTAAAGATGTTACAGCCGAAAAGAACCAAATTCAGAAGGGTACAGAAAGGCCGAAACAGGGGCTTGGCGCATCGCGGAAGCACCATCGCATTCGGATCTTTCGGTCTCAAAACTTTGGAGCCTGGATGGATCACATCACGCCAGATCGAAGCTTCCCGTATTGCCGTTACTCGATACATGAAGCGTGAAGGAAAAGTGTGGATCCGTATCTTCCCTGACAAGCCGGTTACCTCAAAACCAGCTGAAGTCCGAATGGGTAAGGGTAAAGGTGCACCTAGTCACTGGGTTGCTGTTGTTAAACCAGGATGCATAATGTTCGAAGCAGACGGAGTTCCGTATGAAATTGCTAAGGAAGCAATGCGTCTGGCTGCGCAGAAGCTGCCGGTGAAATGCAAGTTCGTTGTTCGCAACGACTATGTTATACCAGAGAAATAAGAAAGTAGTATGAAGCAGCAAGAAATCACAAAAATGTCAGTCGGAGATCTGAAAGACAGGATAGAGAACTTCTCTGATCAATTGGAGAAGATGAAGCTCAATCACAAGGTGGCTCCTATGGAGAACCCGATCCAGATCCGTAAGGTCAGAAGAACGATCGCACGATTGAGGACTGAGTTAACGAAACGTGAAGTGCAGGCTTAGTTGCTTGTTTTAAACAATGAAAGAAGCTTGAAATGGAAAAGCGAAATTTAAGAAAAGAACGAATCGGTATCGTAACCAGCAACAAAATGCAGAAGTCGATCGTGGTTTCCGTTGAACGAAAGGTGAAACACCCGAAGTACGGAAAGTTCGTGAAGAAGACGACTAAGTTCGTTGCACATGATGAGAACGAAGATTGCAACATCGGCGATACGGTGAAGATCATGGAAACCCGGCCTTTGTCTAAAACAAAGAACTGGAGATTAGTAGAAATTATCGAACGAGCTAAATAATTCGAGTAATGATACAAGTAGAATCAAGACTTGCAGTAGCAGACAACTCAGGAGCGAAAGAAGTGCTTTGCATCCGCGTATTGGGCGGAACAAAGCGTCGATATGCTTCAGTTGGTGACAAGATCGTTGTTGCTGTCAAGAGTGCAATGCCCTCTGGTGCCGTAAAAAAAGGGTCGGTAGCCAAGGCAGTCGTAGTAAGAACCAGAAAAGAAGTACGTCGTGCTGATGGTTCGTACATCCGTTTCGATGATAACGCTTGTGTTATCCTCAATCAGGCGGGTGAAATGAGAGGAACACGTATTTTTGGACCCGTTGCCCGTGAGCTCCGTGAGAACAACTACATGAAAGTTGTATCACTTGCTCCTGAGGTACTTTAAAATCAGACGTCATGCAACAGAAATTACACATTAAAGTTGGAGACACTGTTAAAGTTATCAGTGGCGACTCTAAAGGTCAGGAAGGAAAGATCCTTTCGATCGACAGAAAGAAAATGCGTGCAACCGTAGAAGGTGTGAATGTGGTAAAAAGACATTCCAAGCCATCTGCGCAGGACCCTCAAGGAGGGATCGTGGAGAAAGAAGCAAGTATCCATGTATCCAATCTTATGATCGTTTTCAAAGGTCAGGCCACTCGAATTGGTCGAAAGGAGAACGCGAAAGGAAAATTAGTTCGTTATTCAAAAAAGTCTGGGGAGGAGATTAAGTAATGAGTTATAGACCAAGACTTAAGGAAATGTACAACGCTGAGATCAGAAAAGCGTTGACAGAAAAGTTCGGATACAAAACGCAGATGCGTGTACCGAAACTTCAGAAAATTGTATTGAGCCAGGGTATGGGTGATGCTGTAGCTGACAAGAAGTTGATCGAAAGTGCTGTAGCTGACCTGTCAAGAATTGCTGGACAGAAAGCGGTAACAACGATCTCGAAGAAGGATATCTCCAACTTCAAACTACGTAAGGGCATGCCGATCGGTACGAAAGTTACCCTCCGAGGTGACAGAATGTACGAATTCCTAGATCGTTTGATCGCCGTTGCATTGCCAAGAACTCGTGACTTCCGTGGAATCAGCCCGAAAGGATTCGATGGCCGTGGAAATTTCAATCTTGGTGTGAAAGAACACATCATTTTCCCGGAGATCGATATTGACAAGGTGAACAAGATCCTTGGTATGGATATCACTTTTGTAACAAGTGCTGACAGTGATGAAGAGGCAAAGGCACTTCTTGATGCATTTGGATTCCCATTCACAAAAAAATAAGAAGAAATGGCAAAAGAATCAATGAAAGCGCGTGAGCGCAAAAGAGAAAGGCTGACAGCCCGCTACGCAAAGAAGCGTGAGGAGCTCACGAAGATATTGAAGTCAACAGATCCTTCTGATGACGTTCAGGCTGCTAAGTGGGATGCGATGATAGCTCTTCAGAAGCTTCCTGCAAACTCTTCTAAGATCCGCAAGCACAATCGTTGTGGACTGACCGGAAGGCCAAGAGGATACATGCGTCAGTTTGGTATTTCACGTGTAACTTTCCGAGAAATGGCGCTGGCAGGAAAGATCCCCGGGGTTAAAAAGGCAAGCTGGTAATTTTAAAGTAACAGAAGAATTATGACAACAGATCCAATAGCAGATTTTCTGACTCGAATCCGCAACGCAAGTTCGGCTGGTCTGAAGATGGTTGAGATCCCGGGTTCGAATGTGAAGCGTGCAATGACGCAGATTCTTTTCGACCAGGGGTACATCGCAAATTTTAAATTTGAAGAAGATAGCAAGCAGGGAGTGATCAAGATCGCTCTGAAGTACAATCCTTCCACGAAGGTGCCTGCGATCACAAAGATCCAGCGTGCTTCCCGTCCGGGACTCAGAAAGTACTGCGGTTCAGATGGCATGCCACGCGTCCTCAACGGGTTGGGTATAGCTATCGTTTCAACTTCAAAGGGCGTTATAACCGATAAGGAAGCTAGAAAACTAAACGTAGGAGGAGAGGTACTCTGCTACGTGTATTAATTACTAAGAATAAAGAAATGTCAAGGATAGGCAAATCCCCAGTAAACATCCCGAGTGGAGTTGATGTGAAAGTAAACGGTAACGTGATTACCGTGAAGGGTCCTAAAGGTGAACTGACACAGGAAATGGATCCAAGTGTAAAGATTCAGATCGAGGACAATACAGTTACTTTCACCCGCGAATCAGATGCCCCTTCTCACCGGTCAAAGCATGGTCTTTTCCGTGCATTGATCCAGAACATGGTGACAGGCGTATCGGAAGGGTACAAGAAGGAATTAGAAGTGATTGGAGTAGGATACCGAGCTAACGCGACCGGCCAGCAGCTGGAATTGGCTCTCGGATATTCTCACCAAATTATTTTTGAACTTCCTTCCGAAATTAAGGTATCTGCAAACACCGAAAAGGGTAAGGCACCTGTCGTAACGCTTGAATCGTACGACAAACAACTCTTAGGTCAGGTAGCTGCCAAAATTCGATCCTTCCGTAAGCCGGAACCATACAAAGGAAAAGGAATCCGTTTCGTAGGTGAAGAGATCAGAAGAAAGGCTGGTAAGTCTGCAGGTAAAAAATAATACTTAATAGTTATGGCATTTAGTAAATTAAACAGAAGAGCAAAGATCAAAAGGAGGATCAGAAAGAGAGTTTCTGGAACTTCGAAGGTGCCTCGTTTATCGGTATTCCGCAGTAACAAACAGATCTACGCGCAGTTGATCGATGATGTAGCTGGAATTACGATAACTGCTTCCTCATCTTACAAGAACAAGGCAGCCGACAAGAAGAATAAGACTGACCAGGCCGCTGTAGTTGGTAAAGAGGTAGCGGAAAAAGCATTGAAAGCCGGTGTAGAGAAAGTTGTGTTCGATCGCAACGGGTACTTGTACCATGGCAGAGTGAAACAATTGGCTGACTCAGCTCGGGAAGGCGGACTTAAATTTTAAGCAATGGCAGCACAAGTAGTGAATAGAGTAAAATCGGCAGATATAGAGTTGAAAGACAAACTCGTTGCTGTCAACCGTGTGACCAAGGTTACCAAAGGAGGGCGAACTTTCAGTTTCTCAGCTATCGTAGTGGTAGGAGATGAGAATGGTATTGTAGGACACGGTCTTGGAAAAGCGAAGGAAGTTACTGAAGCGATCACGAAAGGGATCGATGATGCAAAGAAGAACCTGATCAAGGTTCCGATCTTAAAAGGAACGGTTCCCCACCCGCAGAAAGGGAAGTTCGGTGGAGCTGAAGTACTGCTGAAGCCGGCAACGAATGGTACTGGTGTTATCGCGGGAGGTGCAATGCGTGCCGTGCTAGAAAGTGTTGGAGTACACAATGTACTTGCAAAGTCACAGGGATCGTCAAATCCGCACAACGTGGTGAAAGCTACGATCGATGCACTTTCTAAAATGCGCGATGCAGTAACTGTAGCTCGTCAGAGAGGAGTGTCTTTGGATAAAGTGTTTAACGGTTAAGCGACGGAAAGATGGCAACAATTAAAATCAAGCAAGTAAGAAGCGCTATTAAACGTCCTGCTGATCAGAAGGCAACAGTTAAAGCGCTAGGGTTCAGAAAACTGAATCAAGTTATCGAAAAGGAGGCAACACCTCAGGTCCTAGGAATGATCAAGAAGGTACAGCATCTCATCAAGGTTGTTGAGTAAAACTTTAATATCGAATTGAAATGAGTCTAAATAATTTAACACCGGCGAAAGGTTCCGTAAACAGAGAGAAGCGCATTGCTCGTGGTCAGGGTTCCGGCCATGGCGGTACTTCAACACGTGGACACAAAGGAGCAAAGTCTCGTTCGGGATACAGTAAGAAGATCGGATTCGAAGGTGGTCAGATGCCACTTCAGAGACGTGTACCGAAATTTGGTTTCAAAAATGTGAACAGGGTTGAATACAAGGCGATTAACCTTGATATCATTCAGTCTCTTATAGAGCGTAAGAATGTTTCAGAGATCACGCCTGAAGTTTTGAGAGACAATGGACTTGTCTCGCGAAACGAACTGGTGAAGATCCTGGGAAGAGGCGAGTTGAAATCAAAGATCAATGTATCTGCTCACAAGTTCTCGACTAATGCGAAAGCAGTTATTGAAGGACAAGGTGGCGTATGTACGGAAATCTAATTAACTTTGCCAACATTTTTTCAGAATGAAGCGTTTTATACAGAATATAAAGAACATCTGGAAGGTTGAAGAGCTAAGGAAAAGGATCGTATTGACCCTGACACTTATTCTCATTTACCGCGTAGGTTCGTTCATCATCTTACCGGGTGTTAATTTTGACGCACTCGTTCAGGCTCAGGCAGGAAACAATGACCAGCAGAATATGCTTGAAACGCTCCTTTCTCTGTTCTCGGGTGGTGGATTTACCAATGCGTCTGTCATGGCGCTGGGAATCATGCCTTACATCTCTGCGTCCATTATCATGCAGCTCCTGGGTATTGCCGTTCCGGCGGTCCAGAAGATGCAGAATGAAGGTGAGTCGGGTAGAAAGCGTATTAACAACTACACACGGATTCTGACTATCGTTATTTGTGCGTTGCAGGCTCCGAGCTATCTGAAGTTGTACGTTGAATCGAAGAACGCGCTTCCTGAGGATGCCGGCTCGCTTTGGTGGGTTCAGACCATAGCCGTGCTGATCGCTGGTTCCATGTTTGCGGTGTGGCTTGGTGAGCGCATTACCGATAAGGGAATTGGTAATGGTATTTCACTTTTGATCACAGTAGGTATTCTCGCACGACTTCCTGAAGCATTCATGGTAGAGCTCGGTGTCAATGCCGGAAACCTGATCCAGATCGTACTTGAGATCGTTGCCTTCATGGTTGTTGTCCTTGGAACGATATTGATCGTTCAGGGAGTTAGGAGGATCCCGCTCAACACCGCGAAACGGGTAGTGGGTAGTCGGGCAACTGAAGACCAAGGGGCAAGAAGTTACCTACCTATCAAAGTGAATGCGAGTGGTGTAATGCCGATCATTTTTGCTCAGGCGATAATGACCATTCCAGTGATGATCTTTGCAGGCAATCCTGAGGAAGGCGGTAATTTCATACAGTCAACCTTGGGCAATATCTACGGATTGAGTTACAATGTGCTGCTTGCGATCTTGATTATTGTGTTTACTTATTTCTACACTGCGATCATGATCAATCCGCGTAAAATTGCAGACGATCTGAAGAGAAGTGGTGGTTTCATTCCGGGTGTTCGCCCTGGAGAAGAAACTGCAGAGTATATTGATTCACTTGTTTCGCGCATCACATTCCCCGGATCATTATTTCTTGCAGCTATCGCTATCTTGCCGGCTGTAGCAAAGCTATCGGGTGTCAACGACGCATTTGCAATGTTCTTTGGTGGAACATCCCTGTTGATCATGGTAGGAGTTGTTCTCGACACACTGCAGCAGATCGAATCATATCTGTTAAACCGCCACATGGATGGTCTTATGGAAGGCACTCGCGTGCGTGGCCGCAGACAGCCGGGTGAAATGTCAGGGTTCTAAGCATGGCAAAGCAAGCATCAATTGAGCAGGATGGGGTGATCATCGAAGCATTGTCCAATGCGATGTTCCGGGTAGAACTCGAGAATGGACATGTGATCACAGCACACATCTCGGGAAAGATGAGGATGTTTTACATCAAGATTCTCCCCGGTGACAGAGTAAAAGTAGAAATGTCTCCTTACGATCTTACTAAGGGACGCATTTCTTTCAGATACAAATAGGAACATTCCTAAATACAAGAAAAAGATGAAAGTTAGAGCATCAGTAAAAAAGCGTTCTGCAGATTGCAAGATCGTAAAGAGAAAAGGAAGAGTTTATGTGATTAACAAGAAGAATCCTAAACTTAAACAAAGACAAGGGTAATATTAATTAAGTATGGCACGAATTGCAGGTATAGATTTACCAAAGAACAAAAGAGGTGTAATCGGTTTGACTTACATCTTCGGAATCGGTCGTAGCACGGCGCAGAAAATCCTTAAGGACAATAGTATCGATGAGAATATCAAGGTTCAGGATTGGAATGATGACCAGCTTGCAGCTATCCGAAATTCAGTGAATGAGATCAAAACGGAAGGACAACTTCGTTCTGAGATCCAGTTGAACATCAAGCGATTGATGGATATTGGTTGTCAGCGTGGAATCCGACACCGTGCAGGTCTTCCATTGAGAGGTCAGCGCACCAAGAACAACTCTCGTACGAGAAAAGGCAAGAGAAAAACAGTTGCTAACAAGAAAAAGGCGACTAAATAATAAGTAAGTAAGATGGCAAAGTCTAATCAGAAAAAGAAGAAGAATGTCAAAGTAGATGCGGCAGGTGAAGCGCATATCCAAGCTACCTTCAACAACGTAATTATTTCTTTGACTAACAACGCTGGTCAGGTTATCTCCTGGTCATCGGCTGGAAAAATGGGCTTCAAAGGTTCTAAGAAGAACACTCCTTACGCAGCACAAGTGTCTGCTGAGGATGCAGCGAAGGAAGCACATGACTTCGGATTACGTCGTGTAAAAGTTTATGTTAAAGGTCCCGGTGCCGGTAGAGAATCAGCTATTCGTGCCCTGCATAACGCCGGAATTGAAGTAACCGAGATCATAGATGTAACTCCATTACCGCACAACGGATGTCGTCCTCCGAAAAGACGAAGAGTTTAATACGTATTTTTAACCGGGGAGGAAGACCGTTATCGAAGGAATAAGCCTTAATTCATAACACCTCCCAAAATTTTATAAAGATGGCAAGATACAGAGGTCCCAAATCGAAGATCGCACGTCGTTTCCGCGACCCGATCTTTGGTCCTGACAAGGCGTTGGACAGAAGAGCATACGGTCCCGGACAGCACGGACCGTCGAAGAGAAGAGGTGGTAAGCAGTCAGAATATGCGATCCAGCTCGCTGAAAAGCAAAAAGCGAAGTACACCTATGGTATTCTTGAGCGACAGTTCTCGAACATGTTTGTGAGAGCTTCAAGAATGAAAGGTATTACGGGTGAAAATTTGCTTCAATTGTGTGAAACCCGTTTGGATAATACCGTATTCCGTTTGGGTATAGCTCCTACAAGAAGTGCCGCACGTCAATACGTGACACACAAGCACATCACTGTAAATGGTGAGATCGTAAATATTCCTTCTTTCACCCTGCGTTCAGGAGATGTTATCGGAGTTCGTGAAAAGTCTAAGTCTCTTGAGGCAATTACAGGTTCGTTGACGTCAAATAAGAAGAAATACGATTGGTTGGATTGGGATGCGTCAAGCATGACAGGAAAGCTGCTTAGCATTCCGTCACGTGAAATGATCCCAGAAAATATCAAGGAACAGTTGATCGTCGAATTATATTCTAAGTAATCATAATCCTATTGGTCTTGGGCTAAAGGGTTGGTAAGAGCCTCTTCACTCCTGTCTGCCGCGCAACCGAAGAACAATTAAAAAGAAGAACAAAAAAATGGCAATTTTAGATTTTCAAAAGCCGGACAAGGTCATTATGATCCAGTCCGATGACCATCAGGGACAGTTTGAATTCCGTCCGCTAGAACCAGGGTACGGTATCACAATCGGTAACGCATTGAGAAGAATCCTCCTTTCTTCACTGGAAGGATTTGCGATCTCTTCTATCCGTATTGAGGGTGTCGATCACGAATTTACAACCATCAAAGGAGTCGTCGAGGATGTAACTGAGATCATATTGAATTTAAAGCAAGTTCGTTTTAAGCAGCAGATCGATGGAACGGACTCAGAAACTGTGGTTATTTCGGTTTCGGGTCAGGATAAACTGACTGCGGGAGATATCGGTCGCTTCACTTCAGCATTTCAAGTGCTTAATTCTGACCTTGTGATCTGCAACATGGAGTCGTCTGTGAAAATAGAGATGGAGCTTACGATTATTAAAGGACGCGGATACATTGCTGCGGAAGAGAATCGTTCAGGAAGCACAACCTTCGGCACCATTGCGATCGACTCGATCTTTACGCCCATTAAAAACGTAAAATATACGATTGAGAACTACCGTGTAGAGCAGAAGACAGACTACGAGAAACTCGTTCTGGATATCACAACAGACGGATCTATCCATCCGAAAGATGCATTGAAAGAAGCAGCAAAGATCCTGATCCATCACTTTATGCTGTTCTCTGATGAGCGCATTACACTTGACAGTGAAGTGAAAGCAGAAACAGAAGAGTTCGATGAAACTTCACTGCACATGCGTCAGCTGTTGAAAACGAAACTTGTTGACATGGATCTTTCAGTTCGTGCATTGAACTGCTTGAAGGCAGCAGATGTAGAAACGCTAGGTGATCTGGTATCGTACAACAAAAACGATCTTTTGAAGTTCCGTAATTTCGGTAAGAAGTCACTCACAGAACTTGAGGATCTCGTTGACAACAAAGGATTGTCATTTGGAATGAATGTTTCGAAATACAAACTGGATAAAGACTAGTATCGCAACGAAATAATAATGGCGTAATAGGTGGCTGAGCTTTAGCGATACTTTAAAACAAGACTCAGTTAACCGTTACTTACGAAATTAATGTTATGAGACACGGAAATAAGGTTAACAACCTGGGAAGAAAATCAGCACACCGAAAGGCGATGCTGTCTAACATGGCTTGCTCGCTGATTCAGCACAAGCGCATCAACACGACTATTGCAAAGGCGAAAGCACTTCGTGTGTTTGTGGAGCCGCTGCTTACCAAAGCAAAAACGGATTCGACTCACTCAAGAAGAACGGTTTTCAGCTATTTACAAAACAAGGATATCGTTGCTGAGTTGTTCAGAGACGTTGCTCCAAAGATCGCAGACCGCCAGGGTGGATACACACGTATTATCCGTACAGGCTACCGTTTGGGTGACAATGCTGAAATGTGTATGATCGAGCTGGTTGATTTCAATGAACTCTACAGCACAGACAAAGCAAAGAAGACCACTCGTCGTTCTCGTCGTGGTGGAGCGAAAAAGGAGACTGATGAAACTATTGCAGCGACTGAAAACATTGAGGCGGTTGAAGAAACTCCAGAAACTGAGGCAGTAGCGGCTGTAGAGACAGTTGAAGCTGTTGAAGAAGCACCTGTAGCGGAAGCGGTTGCGGAAGCGGATGAAGCTCCGGTTGTCGAAGATGCAACAGACGATTCTGCACCTGAGTCTGAAGGAGAACAAACTGAAGAATCTGAGGAAAAATAAGATATCTTGATTTATGACGCACAAGGGATGATGGTAACATTGTCCCTTTTTTTATGAACATACCGGAGGTCTTTTATTGCGAAATTCTAACTTTGCCAAAAATATTCGGAATGGTAGATAGAAAACCTGCAGTTCTGGTGCTGGCCGACGGCACTGTTTTTCACGGAAAAGCGATTGGTCGAATAGGTACAACAACCGGAGAGATTGCTTTCAATACCGGAATGACGGGTTACCAAGAAGTTTTCACGGATCCATCTTATCTCGGGCAGATCCTTATTATGACTACCGCTCACATAGGGAATTATGGGGCACATCCCGAGGAGGTCGAATCAGATTCAATTAAGATCGCCGGTTTAGTGACGAAGAAGTTCTCGGAGGGTTATTCGCGTCCTTCTGCAGCCGGTTCTTTGGAGGACCTTATGTTAAATAGTGAAACCGTTGGTATTGCAGATATCGATACCAGAGCCCTTGTACGTCAGATTCGATCCAAAGGAGCCATGAATGCGGTGATCTCATCTGAAGAGAAATCAATAGATGAACTAAAAGCGATCCTACGTGATGCACCTTCGATGGAGGGCCTTGAACTATCCTCGAAAGTTTCTACTAAGGAGCCTTATGAAGTGAAACCGGAAGACCCAAAATTAAGGGTATCCCTGATCGACTTTGGTGTTAAGAAGAACATAGTTCGGTGCCTGGTTGAACGCGGTTGCCATGTAAAAGTCTTTCCAATGGGATCTTCGAAGTCTGAGATTGACGGCTTCCAACCGGATGGCTATATGTTGTCTAACGGACCAGGTGACCCTTCAGCAATGCCGGCATCTGTTGACCTGGTAAAAGAGCTTGTAGCCAGCGGAAAACCGATCTTCGGAATCTGTCTAGGTCACCAGATACTCGGTCTGAGTCAGGGTTTAAATACGGAAAAAATGTTCAATGGCCATCGCGGGATCAATCATCCGATCATCAATTTAAAAACTGGAAAGGGTGAGATCACATCACAGAATCACGGTTTCGTTATTTCGAAGGAGAGTGTCAGTAATAATCCAGATATACGTGTAACCCACAAGCACCTGAATGACGATACGATCGCTGGTATAGAACTGGTTGACAGACCAGTATTTTCGGTGCAATATCATCCGGAAGCATCTGCTGGCCCGCACGATTCCAGGTACTTGTTCGATCAGTTCATTCATAACATGAAACAGTACAGAAAATGAGTCATATAGTTAAAGTTACAGGGCGTCAGATCCTCGACTCCCGAGGTAATCCAACGGTTGAAGTGGACGTCGTTACAGCCAATGGATTCGTCGGGAGAGCCGCTGTGCCGTCCGGGGCGTCAACAGGTATTCACGAGGCCGTAGAACTAAGGGATGGAGATACGTCACTTTATTTAGGTAAAGGTGTTCTCAAGGCCGTTCAGAATGTCAATGGAATGATCAATGATGCATTGAATGGTTTCGACGTCTTCGATCAGAAAGGAGTGGATTCTTTGTTGAACCGATTGGATGGAACAGAGAACAAATCTCAGCTAGGAGCGAATGCCATTTTGGGGACTTCTCTTGCTGTGGCGAGAGTGGCATCTATGGAGGCGGGACTTGATCTGTACCGATATGTAGGTGGAGTAGGTGCTGTAACGATACCTGTTCCAATGATGAACATTTTGAACGGCGGTTCGCATGCAGACAATCTGATCGACATCCAGGAGTTTATGGTCATGCCGTTTGGAGCCTCATCGTTCTCGGAAGGTTTGCGTTGGGGAACAGAAGTTTTTCATCATCTCAAGGCAGTTCTCAAGTCGAAAGGACTCTCAACCAATGTTGGTGATGAAGGAGGATTTGCTCCGAATCTGGGATCAAATGAAGAAGCAATTCAAGTTGTCCTTCAGGCGATTGAAAAAGCGGGTTTCCGTCCTGGTGAAGATATTTACATTGCGTTGGATGCTGCTTCCTCAGAGTTCTATAATGCTGAAAAAGCCAAATATATCTTCCATTCAACAGGAGAAGAAATGAACTCAACAGAAATGGTTGCGTTTTGGAAGGGTTGGTGTTCGAAATATCCGATCGTATCTATCGAAGATGGCTTGGCCGAGGACGACTGGACGGGCTGGAAACTGGCAACTGATGAGTTGGGGAAGAAGGTACAACTTGTTGGCGATGATCTTTTTGTGACCAATACACGCCGTCTTTCAAGAGGGATTGAGGAAGGGATAGCGAATTCCATTCTTGTTAAGGTCAATCAGATCGGTTCACTCACGGAAACTATTGAGGCGGTGCAGATGGCAACGCGAAACGGTTATACCTCTGTGATGAGTCACAGAAGCGGTGAAACCGAGGATAGTACGATCGCTGATCTGGCGGTGGCGCTCAATACAGGACAGATCAAAACAGGTTCTGCTTCCAGAAGTGATCGAATGGCAAAGTACAATCAACTCATAAGGATCGAAGAACAATTGGGAGATACAGCAGTTTATCCGGGTAAGCGCTTTAAATATCTTTTTTGATTGATGTTATTGTGTTAGAATTAGATTTTTACCAAGGGAGTTCGCTCCCTTTTTTTGTTGTTTAAATTGACATTCCTTAATTTTATGGAAATATTGGCAACCTTCGGGTGCTCATTTGCGTCTAAAAGCTATTAAAACTACTTTCCGTGAATAGATTAAACTTCTTTTTTTCCACTGTTTGTGCAGTTTGTATGTCATTATGCAGCTTCTCACAAGACCAGTCATCAGGTGCTCAGTTCTTCGGACAGTGCATGTTGGATATTGAGTCAGACGAAGCAATACGTCAGTTAGAAATCGAAATGAGACAGAACCCCTACTTGCGGGTTGTAAGGCTTGATCTCAACACACGCAGGGTATTCATTTTAACAAAGGCGCTGAATTCCCTGACTGAAGCTGAGTTTGCTTCATGGTTCAACGCGTATTCTGATGCTATTTATTGTGTTCAGATCGGAAGACATGGGGTGGATGCAATGAAGCCATTTCCTTTTGCGGACTGTTCAAAGTAAACAATGAGAAAGGTCCTTTTCCTTTTTACAATTATCTGCCAGCTGGCAACAGGACAGCAGCTACCCGTGAATTGTAATCTGGCAATTCCAGGATGTTCAACTCCGTCCTTTGGGATAGTTGGAACTCAACCAACATACAATGTGCCGGATTTTACCTCGGGTTCGATAACAAATCCTTCAACAAATCCTCAAGGAATAAACTCGGGATGTCTTTTATCCGGTGAAACAGTATCCACATTTATAACGATCAATGTGGTTACTAGTGGCACATTGGAATGGTCGATAATCGGAACACAAGGAGGATGTTTTGATTGGATCATGTGGCAAATGCCGAACGCAGACCCGACACAGGCTTGTGCAGGTATCAATGGAAACACATTGCCTCCGGTAGCATGCAACTGGAACGGAGCTTGCAATGGCAATACAGGAATGGCCCCAGCGGGTAGCTTACCGACAGGTGGTGATCCTTCCAGTTACCAACCGCCACTGAATGTTACAGCCGGACAGTCTTACATGCTTTGTCTGTCAAATTACAGCTTTACAAACCAGAATGTTGATCTTGATTTCTTTGGATCGGCACAGGTCGTTTGTGGTGTCTCTGCAGCAGATCAGACCATTTGTCAAGGAACGAGTGCAACTGTCAACATTGCTACACCTGGTTTACCATCCCCACAGTTTACTTGGTTAGTTACAAATGGGGTTTCCAATACAAGTGCCGGAACGAATGTGACGGTTACGCCAACAGTGACCACAACTTATGCAGTTCAAGTTTTTCAACCTGCAACCTTAACGTCCTCTCAGTTCCTGGATACGGTAGAGTTTACGATAACGGTCGTTCCCCCACCAGCTCCGAACGCAGGTATCGATGATACGGTTTGCTTGGGACAGCCCATATATCTGAGCGGAACAGTAAGCAGCGCAGCCAATCAAGCTTCATGGCAGGTTATCACAACAGGTATCACGCCCACGCCCACAGTCACTTTTTCACCGAATTTCAACAACCTTACCCCGACCGTTACTGTCAATCAACTTGGGGTCTATCAATTTGTGCTCAGAGAAAACAATACGATCTGCGGGATTTACCGTGATACTGTGAGTGTTTTAGTGACCAATCTTACCCAAACTGCAACTTCAACTGCTCCAAGTTGCGCTGGTAGTGCTGATGGATCAATAACAATAGTAAGTCCGAATGCCGATGAATACAGCTTTGATGGAGGTGTTACTTGGGGTATCAGTTCGACCCTCAACGGAGTCAATACAGGGAACTACACAGTTTGCTCGCGTAATGCATTGGGATGTCAAACGTGTACGCTTGTATCTGTACCGAACCCAGCGCCGGTGACTATCAGCGTAAGCAGCGATACGCTTATTTGCGAGAATGGAACGGCAACGCTAACAGCAACCGCAGTCGGAGGTTCTAGCTTTGTATATTATTGGAGTCATACATCTTCAACCAGTGCTACTCAACTCGTTTCCCCCGAGAATAATGAGACCTACACGGTGTATGCTGAAAACCAGGGAGGTTGTGTTTCCCCTACCGAGACGATCGTGGTATCTGTCAGAACACCGATTAGCGGAATTATATCTCCTGAAGTTACTATATGTCCTGGATATCCTACCAATCTGACAGCAACAGCAGCTGGAGGTATAGGTGGCCCGTATACATTTAACTGGAGTAATGGTCAGACCAATACAGGAACAACATCTTCTATTACGGTCAATCCCTCTGTAACAACCAATTATACCGTTACCATAGAGGATGCATGTGAGTCTTCACCACTTCAGCTTATCACAACAGTTTTGGTTGCTCCTGTTCCTGTACCGCTGATGTCAGTACTTGTGAACGATCAATGCGAGCCGGCTCAGTACATTCTGATCAATGAAACGGATCCTACCATGGTTGGAGGCGTCTATTGGGAAGTTTCGAACGGAGACATCTTTGTGAATGCCGATACGGTTACTACCAATATGTTGAGTGCGGGCTTGTACGATGTATTCATGATCGTCACATCTCCCGATGGGTGCATTGACTCAACGCTTTTTAACAATATTATCAATGTGAATCCTTTACCGATAGCTGACTTCACCTATTCACCAAACCCCGTGCTTATGTTTAACACACAAGTGCAATTCATCAACTATTCGTCTAATGGGGAGTCCTATGAATGGTTCTTTGAAGGTGGTAATCCCGGTGTCTCGCAACAAACTGATGTGAACGTGATGTATCCAGACGGTGTTACCGGGGAATATGATGTGACATTGATCGCAACCTCTGAATTTGGGTGCATCGATACGACGGAGCAGACCGTTATTGTACTTCCGGAGATAATTATGTATGCTCCGAATGCGTTTACACCGGATAATGATGAATTCAATCAGGATTGGGGCATTTATATTGAGGGAATAGATATCTATGATTTTGAGTTATTGATTTTCAACCGTTGGGGCGAGATCATTTGGGAATCGTACGACCCCTCGGCTCGATGGGATGGCACCTATGGAGGAGTCATTGTACAAGACGGTGTTTACAATTGGACCATCCGAACGAAAAATCTTATCAATGACGATAAGATTGAGTTCAAAGGATCTATCAATGTGATTCGATAGATGAAGCCCCTTTCAAGGGGTTTTTCATTTTGGTTTGAGTACCTTTGTATCGCAAACCAATTGTCATGACAACTCTCGAATTTCATGAAGATATTCTTCAGGGTGTTCCACGCCAACTACCTTCGAAGAAACCGTATGATCCGAATGTGAATCATGCGCCGAAAAGAAAAGATATTCTTTCCGGAGAGGAAAAAAAGCTGGCACTTCGTAATGCCTTGAGGTATTTCCCCACACACTTACATGCTGAACTGGCGCCGGAGTTTTTGGCGGAGTTGGAAACCTACGGCCGAATATACATGTACCGATATCGACCGGATTACACCATGTATGCACGACCAATAGGTGATTATCCGGGTAAGTCTGAGCAAGCGAAGGCCATTATGATGATGATCCAGAATAATTTGGATAACGCGGTAGCCCAGCATCCACATGAATTGATCACTTACGGAGGCAATGGAGCTGTCTTTCAGAATTGGATCCAGTACAGACTTACCATGAAATATCTCGCAGAAATGTCCGACGAGCAAACGCTTGTTATGTATTCCGGTCACCCAATGGGGCTTTTTCCGTCTCATCCTGATGCACCCCGCGTAGTGGTTACAAATGGAATGATGGTACCGAACTACTCAAAACCGGATGACTGGGAACGATTCAATGCGCTAGGTGTCACACAGTATGGCCAGATGACAGCAGGTTCTTACATGTACATTGGTCCTCAGGGAATTGTACATGGAACAACAATCACGGTGCTCAATGCGCTTCGCAACATTGCAGGTAAGGATGGAGATCTTCGGGGTAGACTTTTTGTCACAGCTGGTCTCGGTGGTATGTCGGGCGCTCAGCCGAAAGCAGGGAACATTGCCGGCTGTATTTCGGTAACGGCGGAGGTTAATCCGAAAGCTGTTCATACTCGACATTCTCAGCAATGGGTGGATGAAGTGATCGCAGATCTTGATTATCTGTGTGCTCGTGTCAGAAAAGCCAAGGAGAACAAGGAGGTTGTTTCTATAGCCTATCAGGGAAATGTAGTGGACGTTTGGGAGAAATTCGATCAAGAGGGTGTCTACATTGATCTCGGCTCGGATCAGACATCGCTCCACAATCCTTGGGCAGGCGGTTATTATCCCGTCGGTATATCATTTGAAGCGTCAAATCAAATGATGGCGGAACAGCCTGATCTTTTTCGACAAAAGGTACAGGAAACGTTGAGAAGGCATGCTGCAGCTGTGAACAAACACACTGCGCGCGGCACCTATTTTTTTGACTACGGAAATGCTTTTCTTTTGGAGGCATCGAGAGCGGGTGCAGATGTAATGGCAGAAAACGGGATCGATTTTAAATATCCATCCTATATTCAGGATATTCTCGGACCGATGTGCTTTGATTTCGGATTTGGGCCGTTCAGATGGGTATGTGCCTCCGGGAAATCCGAAGATCTTCAGCGTACAGATGAGCTTGCTTGTCAAATTCTTGAAGAAATGATGGGTGTCAGTCCAGAGGAGATCAAGCAACAAATGAGCGACAACATTCAATGGATCAAAGGTGCTCAACAGAATAAAATGGTTGTGGGTTCCCAAGCTCGAATCCTATATGCCGATGCCGAAGGCAGAATGCGGATAGCCGAGGCATTTAACCAGGCAATTAAACGTGGAGAGATTGGACCAGTCGTGCTCGGTAGAGACCACCATGATGTTTCGGGCACAGATTCGCCGTACCGAGAAACTTCCAATATTTATGATGGTTCAAGGTTCACGGCAGACATGGCCATTCAAAATGTGATCGGGGATAGCTTCCGTGGGGCTACTTGGGTTTCCATCCACAATGGTGGCGGCGTTGGATGGGGAGAGGTCATCAACGGTGGATTCGGGATGTTGTTGGATGGTTCTGATGAGGCCGATCGAAGGTTGAAAATGATGCTTCACTGGGATGTGAACAATGGGATCGCAAGACGGTCCTGGGCAAGAAATGAAGGCGCCATCTTTGCTATCGAGCGTGCTATGCAGATCGAACCCAAATTGAAGGTTACAGTGCCGAGTCTTGTCGATGAAACAGTAATTCAACAGGCTTTCTCAGAATTAAAGGATTAAAGGATTCGCACAAGTTCCGGACCATTAGTGTACAACAGATAACCTTTGACATCGGGGAATTCCATTTGCTGGTATGCAGTAATGTATTCCCTCATTTGTTTCTCATGTGAGGGTCTCTTGGTTCCGGTTTTAAAGTCAATAATTACGGTGTCGGCAGGGCGTATGACCACTTTGTCAGGCCTTCTGATGCTTTCCTCATCGAGTATGAGTGAGCGTTCACTGATGATCTCCGTATTTCCTTCGAAGAGTGTCCGAAACGCCGTCATATCGAAAAGATCATGAACAAGATCACGGATGCGATCGACATTCTTTGATTCAATTACGCCTTGATGGATCAATTTCTCTAGTCTTGAGGAGAGTTCATCGATCGTGTTGATCTCGGACATCAGGGCATGGAGTTGATCACCAAATCGTCGGTCATCCGAATATTCACCGTCTTTCTCTTTCGAGCTGTCATCTTTCAATGCGATCTCAGGAAACCATAGGCGATCATTCATCTCCTCCGGTCTGAAAAAGACTGTTTCCGATTTGGCGCGGGGAATACGTGTGCTTGGCTCCCCTCGGGAGACCGTAACTACATTATTTTCAGAGATTGCATCCGGAAGAAGGGTAAATACCTTGTCGAAGATCTTTCCAAATCCTTTGTCATTATTCGGGTTAAAAGCATAGAGCCGGAATTCCGGTCTGGTTAGCGCCACATAACAGAGATTCATTTTATCCGTCAGGATGTGATCCGACTCATCTGCGTGAAGTTTTCGAACGGCATCTATCTTGCTGGATTTCGAAAGTGTCGTATGTAGAATGAGTTCGTCGGCTTCAACAAGGAATTTCGATGTATTTCGTATAGATGTGTCAAAATCCAGATCTGGCACAATAACCACGGGGAATTCGAGTCCTTTGGATTTATGGATGGTCATGACAACAATGGCGTTATCGCTGACTGGTGTCTGAATTGCCAGCGACTTCTTTTTCTCTTCGTAATGATCGATCAAGCCGGACAGATCCGGTCCCTTCGATTGCTCGAAATCGTAAACAAAGTCGCCAAAATGATGGAGGTATGGATCAGTAAGCTCATTCCATCCCATGGCTATGTAAAACCGCTGTACGAGATCATAAAGGGTTTCGTAACCGCAGAAAAATCGGGCTGCAGATCCAAACTGTTCGATCTGGAAAGAAGCAGCGTCGAAATAAGTAAAAGTTTTACCCGATTTATCAGTTCCTTTTTTGAGATATGCAGTATAACTACTGAAATTATCCTGATGCCTGATCCTGAAAAAGATCTCTGCGAATTTTTTCATTTCGGACGCAACGGATGGTTTGAGTCGTATCTTTAGGTAAGAGACTGTTAGATTCACTTTCAAATCATTATCAAGCAAAAGTGATTCTGCCGATACCACATCGTGTCCGGCAGCTTTAAGCGTCAATGCCCATTCGTTGGCTGTATTGTTGGTTTCGGTCAAAACACAGATATCAGACTTGAAATAGTTGTCTTGCAAACAAGCGTCGATGGCAGCGAGAACCTCCAGCCGGATCTGTTCCTGATGGGCTCCTTTGGACTGGAAAGAACGAATTTGAACGAGACCAGGATGGGCAGATCTGGGGAACTGTTCCACAGAATTATAAAAATCGCTAGACCGATCAGGAAGCTGTTCCCGAAGCAGGGTGAAAAGTGCGTTATTGAAATGAACGATCTCGGGAGCGGAGCGCCAGTTGTCAGGTAGTGGTATCACCTCTCCTTCTTTCCGAAAGAAATCCGACTTGATAGCGATCGAGGCATCTTTCTCCGGATTGTAGATCCCCGGTAACTCTACAAACTGCTCTGCAACACCGTTCTTGAACCGATAGATCGACTGTTTGGGATCACCAACGATCAGGTTGAATTTCCGTTGAGAAAGAGATTCATGAACAAGGGGTACCATATTCAACCACTGGAGCCTTGAGGTGTCTTGGAACTCATCCAGCAGAAAATGCTGATACCTTATTCCAAGTCGTTCGTAGATGAAAGGGGCATCCTCATTTCGGACGAGATTGGAGATCAGCTTATTGAATTCTGAAATACGAATGATGCGCTCCTTCTTCTTCATATCTTCAATTGCTCCGGCCAGGTAACGCAACAGGGCTACGTTGTAGAAATTGCGGGCATATTGCGCGATTAAGTTATATCGTGCATTGTAAGCGTCCTTAAATGCGTCGATCCTCTGTAGTACAGATCTAAGCTCATCGGGAAAGAATTTACCCTTGGGAGTTTCACTACGTATGACCGTTTTCAGTGTGTCGGATAAGTTTTCCGTATCGGCCCGAAGTCCTCCTGCCATCTTTTCTATTCTACCGACCAATTTAGAGCCTTGAGGATATACGGAACTATCCACACAATAGCCAGAGATCAACTGGTTTGCCTCAATAGCAAGTGCTGAGAATTCTTCCTCCAACGCTTTCATTTCTTCACGTAATTCAGCCAATGAGTCCTCAGTGATGTCTTCCCCTATCAGTCGTTCAAGTGTAGGCTGATCTTTTTCTTTACTGAAGTTCGTTCCGAATCCGATGAGGCTTCTCCGGAAATCCCAGCTTTCTCCCTCATCCAGATTTTCCGCCGAATAACGTAGCGCAAGTCGGGTGAATTCAACCATGTCGCTCGATCCCATTCTACTCAGCAAGAGATCAACAACTTGCTCAATGACCAGATCTTCGTTCATCACAACATCAAAATCAGCCGGTAGATCAAGATCGCGACTGAAACTTCGGATCAAACGTAGGTTGAACTTATCGATCGTCATGACTGAAAAATCTTCGTAGCTGTGCAACATTTGCCTCATTACAGACGCTGCCCGCTTGAACACTTCATCTTTTTTCAGGCCGAGATCTGCAGCTATGAGGGTTGCTAGTCCTTCAGCTTTCGAACCTGTACGTTCGGGATGACTAAGCATGTCCATGGAAGAGATAATTCGCGTCTTCATTTCCAACGCTGCCATGTTCGTGAACGTCATAGCAATGATATTCGTGAACTTCCGGGTATTGTCCGGATCGTGGATAAGCAGTTTAATGTACTCTTTGACAAGATTGAAGGTCTTACCACTCCCGGCAGACGCATTGAGAATTTGAAATGAAGATTTCTTTGCAACCGTCATAAAAAAAAGTAATCGAACAATTAACGAATAATTGAGTTAAATATAGCAGTTAAAGCGGCATTTTTTGTAAATTTGATTAGCATGATAAAAGTAGCTCTCCTATTTTCGCTTGCAGCATGTGTCTTCCTGATCTCTTGTAAAGACGAGGAACCACAAACTACAGATCCAAATGCTGATCAGCTTCGTTTGGAAATGATCCCGACATTCGGTTCGGAGGATTTGGTACTTGATCAAACATACCTTACAGACGAAGGCTATCGCATACAGTTTACCGATCTCAAATGTTACCTGACTAATTTAAAAATCGGTACGAAAACACTGGCCTCCTCAGCACTCTTTGACATGCGAGAGCGCGGTGTCACATTATTTACCAAAACTGCGAAACCCACGGATTTTGTATCAATTACAGGATATCTGGGGGTAACGGAAGACCGCAATCACGCAGATCCTTCTGACTTTGCAACGGATGATCCACTCAATATATCCATAGCAAATGACATGCATTGGGGCTGGAATCCCGGCTATATCTTCGTAAAGATCGAGGCAAAAGTGGACACGATCAACGATGGGGTTGACGATTTCGATCATCTGGTTGTCTTTCACGTGGGAGGTGATTCCTACCTGCAAAGCCTGAGCTTTCCCGCACTTACCTGGAATGCAGCAGGCGCGAATCTGTATTCGTCGAGACTTGAGCTGGATATGAAAAAGTTCTTGAACAATGGAACATCTTCAATTGATCTCAAAAATGAGTATTCATCCCATACTGCAGCCGGTCAGGAAGCCATTAGCCTCAAGATTATTGAACATTTCAGAGATGCATTGGGGGTTTATTGATCATTATGAAATACCTATTATTCGTTTTCATTGGTCTCGTGGCATTCCTTTCCTGTAGAAAGGACAGGGTGGATTATATGCCCAAGCCATATGACCTCAAGATTCCTTCACACTTTCCGGATATGCTGATCCCTGAGGATAATCCAATGACGGTCGAAGGAGTAATCTTGGGAAGGCATTTGTTCTACGAGGAAAAGCTAAGTGGCGATAATACCATGTCGTGTGCTTCTTGTCATGCACCTGATGCCGGTTTTTCCGACCCGAATCAGTTCTCTGTAGGAATTGCTGGAATACCGGGAAATCGGAATTCGATGGCACTGATCAACCTGGGATGGCAGAACTTTTTTTTCTGGGATGGTCGCTCCAAAACGCTTGAAGAGCAAATTCTGGAGCCAATTCCGAATCCGATCGAGATGCACGAGGAGTGGAAAGATGCTGTTGCCAAGCTGAACACCGATGTCAAATACAGAAACATGTTTTTCAGAGCTTTTGGTGAGGAAGGTATAGATTCCATGAAAGTGTCTAAAGCTATCGCACAATTCTTACGGACCTTGATCTCCGGAAAATCAAAGTACGACATAATGTACAAGTACGAGAACAACTACTCCTTGAATTCGGAGGAGCAGGCAATACTGGCGACAGTCTCTCCGGAGGAATTTGCAGGATACGATCTATTCAAAAGTCTCAGTGGAGCCGATTGCTTTCATTGTCATAACGGACCGCTCATGCAAGTTCAGAAATTTAGTAACAATGGACTGGATCTCACGTTTACAGATCTAGGAAGGGGTGCTGTAACCGGCAATCCGAATGACAATGGAAAATTCAAAGTTCCCACATTACGAAACATTGCCCTCACTGCTCCGTATATGCATGATGGGCGCTTTTCCACGTTGGAACAGGTCATCGATCATTATTCGTCAGGTATTAATCAGAGCCCGACGATCGATCCACTCATCGAATTTGCATTTCAAGGAGGGGTTCAACTCGATGTCGAACAAAAACAGTTGTTAAAGAAGTTCCTCGAAACGCTGACCGATTACGATTTCATTAACAATCCTGATTTTCAGGATCCGAACTAAAAGAAAATGATCGACGAAAGAAGATTGACGACGGAAGAAAAGGCGCTCAAAATCAACCTGACATCAGACGTGTACGGGTGTTTTGCTGAGATCGGAGCTGGACAGGAAGTCGCGGCGAATTTCTTTAAGGCTGGCGGAAGTTCAGGAACTATTGCTTACACGCAGTCTGCATATGACATGAAGGTCTCGGACTCCATGTATGGTCCAGCCTCGCGTTATGTTTGTGAGGAACGACTCATGACGATGCTCGATACCGAATACAACACGCTTGTTTTCCGATTGCCAAACAAGTATAAGGAATCCAGATTCTTTGCCTTTTGTAATACCGTTGAGTCTTTGAACTATCACAAGACAAATCAGGGGCAAGGCTGGGTGGGAATTCGCTTTCAGCTGAGCCTTGAGTCAGAACCCAATGATATTATCCTGCACATTAAAATGCATGACAATAGTCATAAGGCTCAGCAAGAAGCACTCGGAATTCTGGGTGTTAATTTGATCCATGCCTGTTATTTTCATTTTGATGATCTCAATGAATTTCTGACGAATTTGACTCATCGTCTTCCGCGTGATCGCATGGAGATCGATATGCTTCGAGTTTCTGGTCCGGATTTTAGAACCATCGATAACCGGATAATCGCATTGAATCTGGTCAAACGTGGAATCACGGATGCTACCATGTTCGATCTAAGTGATCATGTACTCCAACCTGCTACTGCCCTCTATAAGAAAAATATTCTGTTGATGCGCGGCCGATTCCGACCGGTGACTAAAGTTCACATCGACATGATCGAAACCGGTAAAAGGCAATTTCTCAAAGAGCGGGATGTTGAGGAAAAGAACCTTTCCGTTGTGTTCGAACTCACATTGAAAGACCTGACAGCCGATGGGAAGATCTCTGATAAGGATTTTGTCGATAGAGCCGAGCTGTTAACTTCGTTGGGTTATACAGTTATGATCTCCAACTATTTGAAACATTATAAAATGGTAGACTATCTGGCAACTATCGCCAGAGGAAAGCGAATGGGTGTGATCATGGGGGTGTACAACTTGCATACGATCTTTGATGAGCGCTATTATGACAATCTTCCCGGAGGTTTGCTGGAGGCTTTTGGAAGAGGTTTTGGCCATGATGTTAAAATGTACATTTATCCTGCGAACAATGTAGATACCGGTGAACTTTATGGTTTGAAGAATATCAAGATACCATCGAAACTCACGGGATTGCTTACGTACTTGCTGGATAACGACAAGATCGAAGAGATCAAGGATTTTGACCAGAAATTATTGCATATCATGTCCGATGACGTGCTTTCCAAGATCAAAGCCAGTGCTTCCAGTTGGGAGGATGATGTTCCTCACGAAGTTGCACGTGCAATCAAGGAAAAAGAGCTGTTTGGTATCAGAGGTGTAAAGCAACTACATAACTGACATTTGCCATGCCGCACATCAAGAATGCGTTGATCCGATATCGCATCATCGACCGTTGCCTGCGGAATAAATACCGGCCCTTCCCCACAAAGAGAGACCTTAGGGAAGCATGTGAGGAAGCACTTTATGGTTCGGTAGATGGTGCTAATATATGCGACTCAACGATAGAAAAAGACATGTTTGCCATGAAAATGGAGCATGATGCCCCCATTCGTTACAGTAAAAGGCATTCTGGTTATTATTACGAGGATCCCGATTTTTCCATAAATGACATTCCGCTTACTGAAGATGATCTGAGTTCCATTCAATTTGCTGTAAAAACCCTGATGCAATTTAGAGATGTTGAGCTTTTTCGGCAGTTCGGCAATGCTATAGACAAGATCTTTGATCGAGTTGCAATTGCCCAGGAGCCGGGGCAAGAGGAATTTTCCCACCTTGTTCAGTTCGAAACAGCTGTTTCAAGTGGGGGCAATGAATTCATTCCCGAACTTTTTGAGGCGATCAAGGGGTCAAGAATGGTCAGTTTTGAATACACCAGCTTTCTATCGGGTAAATCAAAGAACCGAGTCGTTCTTCCGCTTATGCTGAAAGAGTACAGGAACCGATGGTACCTGATCACCCATGATCCTTCTAGGAATGACATCATCACCTACGGTCTTGACCGCATGAGTAAACCGGAGGTTCTGGAAGAAACATCTGTTAAGCCTGAAGATTTTGATCCATTCAGTTATTTCCGATATGCGATCGGCATTACGAGTAATAAAAGTGAGCCAGTCAATATGATCTTTAAGGCAGATAACGTCGCAGCAAAATACATCAACTCTCAACCTTTGCATCCCAATCAGGAGGTAGTGAAGGAAGGGAAGAACCGAACAACCTTTCAAATGACGGTTCTGATTTCCGAAGAGTTGATCCGAAACCTTCTTTCCTATGGAGGTGAGATCGAAGTACTGGAGCCCGAATCGCTCAGAAATGCCATTTCGGAAAGGGTCAGAAGGATGTTGTCCAATTATGGTCTTTCGTAAATCCGTTCAAATTTTCTTAGGATCTTACCGTATCTTTGACTTAAAATTTCCCGAATGGAACTGATTATTACACATTCAAATGGGGTTTGCACCATAAAATTGAACCGTCCTGAGGTATTCAATTCCTTCAACCGATCCATGGCACTTGCTCTGCAAAAGGCTCTTGATGACTGTGAGCGTGATGCTGGTGTTCGCACAATTGTAATTACTGGAGAAGGCAAGGCATTTTGTGCGGGACAAGATCTTGGTGAAGCGATCGATCCGGAAGGTCCGGACCTGACCACCATCGTTGAGGAACATTATAATCCGATCATATTGCGTATCCGTAACATAGAGAAACCGGTCATTGCTGCGGTAAATGGTGTGGCTGCCGGCGCCGGTGCGAACATTGCCTTGGCCTGTGATATCACGATCGCAAAAAAGAGTGCAAGCTTCATCCAAGCCTTTTCTAAGATCGGGCTCATTCCGGATTCAGGAGGCACCTTCTTTCTGCCGCGCATTATTGGGATGCAGAAAGCCCTTGCCCTCATGTTCACAGGAGATAAAGTGACAGCCGATCAGGCGGAACAGATGAACATGATCTACAGATCAGTGGAAGATGAGCAATTCCAAGATGAGGTCAATAGCTTCGCAGAAACATTAGCCGCGATGCCTACCCGTGGACTTGGACTTACCAAGAAGGCAGTCAACGAAAGCTTTACGAATGGTCTTGCTGCACAGCTCGCTGTTGAAGGTGAGCTACAGACTGAAGCAGGAGAGACACATGATTTCAGGGAAGGTGTAAATGCATTCCTCGAAAAGAGAAAACCGGTATTTAAAGGAGAATAAGGTTATGATGATCGTTGGAGTATTAGGGGCAGGAACGATGGGGGCGGGGATCGCTCAGGTCGCAGCTCAACATGGACACAAAGTTATACTTGTAGATCTGAACGAGAAGGTTCTCTCCACGGCAAAAGAGGGGCATGTCAAGGTTTTGGGACGCCTGGTGGAAAAAGGCACGCTTACCCAGGATCGTTCTCAGGAGATCCTTTCCAATATTTCCTATTCGACCTCTACAGCTGAAATGTCTGTATGTGGAATTATTATTGAAGCCATTGTTGAAAACCTTGAAATTAAACACCAAGTATTTTCTGAGCTGGAATCGATCGTTGATAGTAACTGCATCTTGGCTAGCAACACGTCCTCTTTATCAATAGCATCCATAGGATCTGCCCTGAAAAAAGCAGATAGGGTGATCGGAATTCACTTCTTCAATCCAGCACCACTGATGCCGCTTGTGGAGATCATTCCCGCTGTTCAGACCTCGACAGATACCCTGAACATAGCGAAGGAACTGATCGATGCGTGGAAGAAGATCGGGGTGATCTGTAAAGATACTCCCGGGTTTATCGTTAATCGCGTAGCCCGTCCTTTTTACGGGGAGGCACTCAGAATTTACGAGGAAGGAATAGCCGATTTTGCAACCATTGATTGGGCGTTGACTCATTTCGGAGGGTTTAAGATGGGACCGTTTACTCTCATGGATTACATCGGTAATGATGTGAACTATGCCGTCACGGAATCTGTATTTGCATCCTTCTATTATGATCCACGATTCAAACCGTCATTTACACAGAAGCGTCATAAAGAGGCTGGCTTTTATGGGCGAAAAACGGGGCGAGGTTACTACGATTATTCTGAAGGCATTGCACTTCCCGAGCCGAATCGGGATGAAGAACTAGGCAGAGAAATCTTTGAGCGGATCCTGGTGATGCTGATCAATGAAGCGGTGGATGCTTTGTTTATGAATGTAGCGTCGGTAACGGACATTGATCTAGCCATGACTACAGGCGTAAATTATCCGAAAGGACTTTTACTTTGGGCTGATGAGTTTGGCCTGGATAATGTCCTTCTGAAATTGGAGGATTTGTTCGCGGAATATGGAGAAGATCGCTATCGGCCTAATCCTTTGCTTAGGCGCATGGTGCGTCAGAATAGACTGTTTCATGGAAGGAATGAAGACTAAGAGAAAATTTCATTTCAATAGCTTTTCTGCCTGCTTACTGTAGTATCCTCCTCCATCACGAATTTCCGCAAGTATTTGCTTTGCCCGTTCAAGATCATTACCGGCGAACAATGATTTGGCGAGGTACCAGAATGCTTCTTCGCTGAAATTGCTATACCGGGATTCCGCACATTTTTCAAATACAATTGTAGCTTTTTCGAATTCGTTAAGATTATAGTAGCAAAGTCCAGAGTAGAAAAGGGCATTTACATCATCAGGGTACGTCTTTAGAATCTCTTCAAATCGGGCAAGTGCTTTCTTATTGTTTCCCCGCGCAAAGATGTACATACTCTTTTCAAGGTAGTCTATGTAAGGAATATCCACTGTCTTCCAGGTGAACTCATCTTCCTGTATCTTACCCGGTTCACTTTGGTCAGCCGGTGTTCCCGTTAAGTCCAGCTGCGTTGTCTGTATACTTGGCTTTGATCGATAGGCTCTGTAATCCAGTACTTTTAAATCACTCAGATATATTTCTTTTCCAAAAATAGTTTCTCGAACTGTTTTCTCCGGTCGCTGTGGGCTTTCAATAGTGTGTATAGGAAGATCCGTAACCACCTCCTCTGATTTCGAAGATTCTTGTTCATTTATAACCCTCTGCTCTTCAAATTCCCTGATAACCGTCAAAGCTTTTATCTGTTTGGATTTTGGGAGTTCTTCCATTTCTTCAATGGATGGTGGTAATACGATGTCGGTTCGTTCTAGGTTGCGGATTTTGGTTTGTTCGGAAGTAGTCGCTGTGGCCAGTCCGGTTTGAGCATTGCGATTCAGGAGAAGGATGGAAAGTAGCCCGATGACGAGAATCATGGTTCCTGTAATGTATAAAAGCAAGTAATTCTTGCCCGTAAACTTCTTATCAATTCGTCTCAGGTTGTCTTCGGAGAGAGCAGTATCGCTCCATCCTTCCAGCGCATCTGAATGGAAGTCATCCACCATGCTCCGTTTTTCGATCGCGTTGCGCACCTTTTCATCAGAGGTATTGCGATACTTTTGGAGATCCTCTCGCGACAGACCTACAGGTTTATTCTGTTTCATTGAATTCATCGTGTTCTTCCAGTTTCATTTTCAGGTTGCGCTTTCCATTCTGGATGGCACTTTTGACCTGTTTGATGTCAATCCCCAATTCCATACTGATCTCATTATACGATCTGTCTTTCAGATAAAACAGCATCAGACAATCTCGTTGCTCTTGCTTTAGTTCGTTCATTCTGCCCTCCATGAGCTGGAATTTGATCTCCATTTCTGATAGGTAGTTGGATTGCATTTCTTCATAGATGTTACAGAATTCATCCAGTTCCGGTTCTCGTTTGAACTTACGCAACCACATCAGACATTCATTGATCGTTAGTCTGTAAAGCCAGGATTTGAAATAATTAATCTCATGCTTCATTAATTTTTGCGGCAGAAACTCAAAGATCTGCATGGTCATATCCTCGGACTCCATAGCATTCTTCAGATATTTCATACAGGTACCCAAAACCAGGTGTGCATAGCGTTCATAGAGGATGGCAAAAGCCTCTGTGGACTGGCTGTTCCTGTAGATAAGGACCAGCTCTTCGTCGCTCATTGTTCGATATTTGTTTTTCCGGAATGGGAACATTCTGCCTTAGGATGCGGTTGTTGGTACTATTCCATAAAAGTAGTTGAATAATTTTTGAGTAATTTCATGATATGAAGAAGATCGCGCTACTTACATCTGGTGGTGACAGTCCGGGTATGAATGCTGCAGTTCGGGCAATAGTTAAAAGTTGCCTGCATCAAGGTATTCAGCCGTTGGGTATTTATGACGGTTATCAGGGAATGATAGAAGGGAGAGGAGAGGTACTTTCTTATTCAGATGTTGATAACATTATACAATTTGGAGGCACCGTCCTCGGTAGCGCACGGTGTGAGGAGTTCAGAACGAAGGAGGGCAGACAGAAAGCGATCGATTATTTAAAAGTAGAAGGTGTTGAGGGGCTGATTGTAATAGGTGGTGACGGCACTTACACTGGAGCAACATTGTTAGGCAAGGAGATGCATATTCCAATTATAGGTTTGCCGGGCACAATTGATAATGACATTTTTGGCACCGATTATACGATTGGTTTTGATACGGCATTGAATACAGTGATCGATGCGGTCGATAAGATCCGGGATACAGCAGGTAGTCATCATAGGGTTTTTTTCGTGGAAGTCATGGGAAGAGATGCAGGTTTTATCGCTTTGTATTCGGCTATCGCTTCTGGAGCAGAATCCGTATTGATACCGGAAGAGAAAACGGATTTAGTCAAATTATCAGATGACATCCGCAATAACTTCAAGGGACGAAGAAGCACGATCATTATGGTGGCTGAAGGAGATGATGAAGGACACGCATTGGATATCATGAACAAGGTAAGACCTTCTCTAGAGGGATATGATTTGAGGCATGTGGTGCTGGGGCACATACAGCGTGGAGGCAGCCCCTCTGTTCATGACAGGGTACTGGCTACCAGACTGGGAAACCGTGCTGTTCAGTTACTGACTGAAGGCACATCCAATATTGCACTGGGAGTCCGCGGACAGGAAATAGTTACTTGTCCTATCGAAATGGCGATCAAAGAGCATGCTACCCCTGATCTGAATCTTTTACAATTGATTGAAGAGGTCCGCACGAAGTAATCAGAACCATTTGTTCTCGGGGGTAATCAGCTATTTGATCAACCATCAAATCCATTTAAAATTTTAAGCAGAAAGCGATCATTCGTTTTATTTTGAGTTTATTTCGGGTATCGTGTGCGAAGAAGTAACAAAAAATGGGGTTAGAGAGTATAAGGGGATAGTGTTGTTTTAGAGTAAGTTGATAGATTTTTTGAAAAAAAGTTTTATTAAATGCTTGACGAAAAGAAATAACTGCTTACCTTTGCCCTCCCAAATCGAACGAGATATGGGTTAAGAAAGTGAAAGAGTAGAAGTCCTAAGGTCTTAAAGTCGTTAAGTCTTAGTGTCACAAAGGAGTTCTTTGACAGATTGAGAAATAAGGAAACAGCGTAAGAATTTAAACAACGAGCCGTCAACAAAATTCAAA
>Ga0315902_10000428_pt1 | contig 70564 bp, 67 predicted proteins | sample LakEriMetagenome_9_FD_203523 | JGI IMG/M metagenome (GOLD analysis project Ga0315902, IMG submission 203523) | Freshwater fungal communities from buoy surface, Lake Erie, Ohio, United States - Buoy 12 MA117 | ecosystem: Environmental > Aquatic > Freshwater > Lake > Lake biofilm | place: USA... | reverse complement strand
ACGGTCGCGTTGTTGATATCTGTACTCGCGATTCACTTCGCGAACTTGCAACACCAGGACTTCTTGCAGTGATGGCACCAATCGCAGTTGGCTTCGGTCTCGGCGTTGGCGCACTCGGTGCATACCTTGCTGGTGCAATCGGCACCGGAACTCTTATGGCGGTCTTCCTTTCTAACTCAGGCGGCGCTTGGGATAACGCGAAGAAGATGGTTGAAGACGGAAATTACGGCGGCAAGGGTTCAGATGCACACGCTGCAACAATTGTTGGCGACACTGTTGGTGATCCATTTAAGGACACTGCCGGCCCAGCGATTAACCCGCTAATCAAGGTTATGAACTTGGTTGCGCTTTTGATTACACCTGCGATTGTAAGTTTTGCACTTCCAACTCAGCAGGGCACATCAATGATCATTGCACTTGTTGCAGTTCTGCTTATCGTCGGTGCGCTAATCCGCAGCCGTCGCCAAGCAACTTCAATCGAATACTAAGAACTTAACTTCCCCGGTCTTAGGAAACGATGGCAAAAGATTTAAAGAAACTGGTGATCGTTGAATCACCAGCAAAAGCGCGCAAGATTGGCGACTACCTCGGCGATGGTTTTATCGTCGAGGCTAGCGTCGGTCACATTCGTGATTTGCCACAGCGCGCTGCTGATATTCCTAAAGATGTTAAGAAACTTGCCTGGTCAAAAGAAGGCGTCGATATCGAAAATGATTTCGCACCTTTATATGTCATCAACCCTGACAAAAAAGCGAAAGTTGCTGAACTTAAAGAGTTGATGAAAGAAGCCGACGAACTTTTACTCGCAACGGATGAAGACCGCGAAGGTGAAGCGATTGCCTGGCACTTAGTTGAAGTCCTTGAACCAAAGATTCCAATTAAGCGCATGGTTTTTAACGAAATTACCAAAGAAGCGATTCAAGCAGCCGTTGTAAACACTCGCGATTTGGATTACAACTTAATTGATGCGCAAGAAACCCGCCGTGTTCTCGACCGCCTTTACGGTTATCGACTCTCTCCAGTTCTCTGGAAGAAAGTTATGCCGCGCATTTCAGCAGGCCGCGTGCAGTCAGTTGCCACAAAGTTAATTGTTGAAAAAGAGCGCGAACGCATGGCCTTTATCTCATCCTCTTGGTGGGATCTAAATGCAACTTGCGAACTTGGTTTCACCGCACGTTTGCTATCAGTTGAAGGCAAGAAAGTAGCGTCCACAAGTGACTTCGGCGCAGATGGCGCAGTCAAAGAAAAGTCACTTGAAAATATCTTGCTCCTTGATGAAACCAGTGCGCGTGCTTTAGTTGATTCACTTAAATCAACACCGCTCACTGTTAAATCAATGGAGGAATCTCCACGTACCGAACGCCCTAAGCCACCATTTACAACATCAACCATGCAACAAGATGCTGGATCGCGACTTGGCTGGGGCGCGCAAATCACAATGCGCGTAGCCCAACGTTTATACGAAAACGGTTACATCACTTACATGCGTACTGATTCAATCAATCTTTCAGCGCAAGCAATTAACGCAGCACGCGCTGCTGCGAAAGCTCTTTACGGCGCTGACCACGTTGCAGATGCGCCACGTGTTTACCAAGGTAAATCAAAGAACGCACAAGAAGCCCACGAAGCGATCCGCCCCGCAGGTGACACATTTAAAACTCCAGGCGAGCTTGCACCAGAACTTTCACGCGATGAATTCTCACTTTACGATTTAATCTGGAAGCGCACCGTCGCATCCCAAATGGCCGATGCTAAGAAAATGCAGATGCGCGTTGACTTTGATGCCACCACATCAGATAAGAAAGCAACAATTTTCCGCGCCAACGGAAGCGTTATTACCTTTGCTGGGTTCCTCGCTGCATACGATGACATTGTCGATGAAAACGCTAAAGTCGATGAAGAAGCATCCGATAAGCGCCTTCCTGCAATGACGGTTGGCCAATCAATCAAAGTGAGTGAATACAACTGCGAAGGCCACGACACCAAGCCACCTGCTCGTTACACCGAACCAACTCTTGTTAAGAAGTTAGAAGAACTCGGTATCGGCCGCCCATCTACATTTGCATCAATCATTCAAACAATTCAGGATCGCGGATACGTTTACAAACGCGGTCGCGCACTTGTTCCAACATTCTTGGCATTCTCTGTTACCGGCCTATTGGAAACTCACTTTACGAAGCTAGTTGATTACGACTTCACCGCTTCAATGGAAGAAGATCTCGACAAGATCGCAGCCGGTGAAGCCGGCCGCGTTGATTGGCTCCGCGATTTCTACTACGGCGTCGATGGCCAACCAGGCCTCAACGAACTCTCACTTGATCTCGGTGGCATTGATGCTCGCGCAACAAACACAATGAATTTATCTGACACCATTGAAATCCGTGTCGGTCGCTACGGTGCCTACCTTCAAGAAAATATTCCAGATCAAGACCGCAAACTTGCAAACATCCCTGAAGAACTTGCACCCGATGAGTTAACTCTTGCAAAAGCAATTGAACTACTTGCCGCACCATCAGGAGAGCGCGAACTCGGTACCGATCCACAAACAGGTTTAGAAGTTATCGCAAAATCTGGTCGCTTTGGTCCGTACATCACCGAAGTATTTCCACCAGAACCAGTTGAACTTGACGATAAAGGTGAGCCAAAGAAGAAGCGCAAGAAGAAAGATGCACCTAAACCAAAGACCGCATCTCTGCTTTCCACAATGACGCTGGACACCATCACAATCGATGATGCTCTAAAACTTCTATCTCTCCCACGCATTCTCGGCACAAACTCTGCTGGCGAAGATATAACTATTCAAAACGGACGTTACGGCCCTTATCTAAAAGCCGGTGTTGATTCGCGCACGCTGACTAGTGAAGACCAACTCTTCTCGCTCTCACTCGATGAAGCTTTAGAAATCTACTCAAAGCCAAAAGAGCGTCGTCGCGGTGTTGCTAAACCTCCACTTAAAGAACTCGGTAAAGATCCCGCAACCGAGAAAGAAGTTATTGTTAAAGATGGTCGCTTCGGTATGTATGTCACCGATGGCGAAACAAATGCAACGCTTCGTCGCGGTGACACTCTCGAGGCCCTAACCATTGAGCGCGCCCTTGAACTCCTTGCCGGTCGTCGTGCGTGGGAAGCCGAAAACGGCCCTTCACCAAAGAAATCAAGGAAGAAGGCTGCGAAAGCAAAGCCTGGGGATAGCGCACCATCCCTTACAAAGAATACGATTAAGAAAGCGGCAACAAAAAAGAAGGCCGCTAAAAAAGCCACAGGCAAAGCTAAAAAGGAGTAGAAATGAAGAGAACTGCAGCGATTCTTTTCTCGGTTCTATTTTCCATCCTGACGCCTATTGAAATTTCTCATGCTGATACTGCGCTTGTTCCTTATGAACCCTGCGAAAAAGTTAATCAAGCTCCTTGCATCGAGTCCCTTACCCTGATCGACTCCAATGGAAAAAGAATAAAGGCGATTCCCGGTGGACCAACGACACCTTTAACTTATGAATTTGCGGGGCAGAAATCTACTCCAACCACTACATATCAGTGGTATGCGCCAGGGGTTACTCATGAAAACAAGATTGAGTTGATGACACTCCATGTTTATCACTTTCCCTTAGGGGCAAAATATTGCTGGAGTGCAACCGAATGTTCAACCAATGTTGACGAAACAGTAATTTATTTATTTGCTTCAGGGTGGGGAGTACCAGCGCCGACAGTTGATTTTGTTGACAGGGAAAATGACCTTCTCTGCGGAACACTTGAAAAACCCGAAAAATGCATCCGCATGTGGGGGTTAAACGAGAACTTCCGTTATGAAGTTTCGATACGCCCACTTCCAACTTTCGACTTCAGCCATGCGAATGGCGAGGCGAGAAACGGTCAAGTCAGAGTCGGGGTCAACGGACAAGGTAATCGCGTAATCACATTTACTGGTGAACCGGTGAATTTTTCTTACAAAATCGAAACACCACTCAAGCCCAAAGATCCAAAGCAAGATAGAGCGGATGCAACTTACGCTTATATTGGCGTTTATGCCCACACAACAATTTCGGGTCAGTCTGAATGGTTGAAGCGCTGTGATTATGGGCGCGAAATGAGTCTTTGGTATAGCGGTCAGTTGCAATCAATGCCTATGTGGTTGCCAGCCGACTCCGCCTTAACTCTGCAAGTTTCTAGTACTCATTACAAAGCAGACAACTCAAAAAATTTAGGCGTTTTCAATATAGATATGCCGATCGAGACAGCTAAGTGTTTATGGGGAGTCGACTTAAGTAGGGCCGTATCGGCAACCGTAGCGGCCACTTATCCAGAACTTGGAATAACAGAATTTGTAACTACCACATCAAGGGTCGAAGGTAAGTTCTTTAAAGTCAGCGCTTCAGGCTTTCACTATTCTGCACCGACAATCAAGATGAAACTCACTCAGAGCCCAATTGCGCAAGAACCACCAAAAGAGACGGTTGTCGTAACTACACCTGCCCAAGTCGATAAACCAGCCGCTTCAGCATCTAAGAAATCAACAATCTCTTGCGTCAAAGGAAAAACAATCAAGAAAGTAACTGCGGTTAAACCTAAGTGCCCTGCGGGATTCAAAAAGAAATAAAAGGCTAAACTCAACTTATGTCCCGAGAAACTTGGCTGATCACAGGTGGTGCGGGCTATATCGGCACACATGTTGCAGACCTTTTTATCGCTGATGGCAAGAACGTTGTTCTGCTCGACTCTCTCTATCAAGGCCTTGAGTCACGAGTAATTCACCTTCGCAAGAAACATAACCAAGAGATTTCACTTCACGTTGTAGATATCCGTGATTACACCGCAGTCGAAAATATCTTAAAGAGCCAAACCTTTACCGGCATCATTCACACCGCAGCACTTAAAGCAGTTGGTGAGTCAGTTGAAAAACCTGACGAGTACAAGGAAGTTAACTACACCGCCACCACGGAGCTTTTAAAGCTTGCGCAAAAATATGGAGTTAAGAAGTTCTACTTCTCTTCAACTGCTGCCGTTTATGGCAGCCCCGACACAACCGAGCCTTGTAAAGAAAACGGCCCGCTGTCACCAATTTCTCCATACGGGTCTACAAAGTTAGATGCCGAAAGCAAAGTAACTGAATTTATAAACACGCCAGGAAATTCTGGTTCATCATTTCGTTTCTTCAACGTTGTAGGCGCGGCATCCCTTGAACTACTGGATAACTCAGTTGAAAACCTGGTGCCAATCGTTTTAGGTAAGTTAAATAAGAGCGAAGCCCCGGTAATCTTCGGTATTGATTACCCAACTGAAGATGGCACTTGCGTGCGCGATTATGTTGATGTACGTGATATCGCCGCAGCGCATTTGGCCGCAGCAAATGCCTCAAAGCCAATCCCAGCAATTATCAATGTCGGCACGGGCCGCGGCGCATCAGTTCGCGAGATCATCAACTTGGTATTAGCTGCTGTAAATAAAAGCGATACCGAAGTTATTGAAGCTCCACGTCGCGCTGGAGATCCTGCTTTCTTATGCGCAGATGTTGAGTTGGCTGCGAAGGAAATGGGCTTTAGATCTAATTACAGCCTGGAAGAAAGTATCCGTAGCCTCTTTTAATTAAAACTTGGCCCCTGGTGAAAGAACCTTAAGGCCCATGTTTTTGGCATTTGTCACCATCTGTTTGTCGTAAGTAATTATTCCCTTTACCGCATCTGTAATTCTCAAAACTGAGGCAACGTGAATTGCATCGAGTGTCCGCAAAGTTATATCAGGAGTAAAAGCCTCGGCCAGTTGAAGTGTCTGTGAATCTAACTCAGTGAATTGAATCTGCTCCAATACTTCATTAGCAACCACCAGCTTCTCTGCGTTAATTCGCCCCACTGCGCGTTTTACTTCTACGCGAGTTAAAGTTGAAGTAACCATTTTGCTACTCATGACTTTATCTAACTCCGCTGTTTCTTTCTCGGTGAAAATCAACTTCAAGATTGCAGAACTGTCTATGTACCAACTCAATATCTTTCCTCTGCTCTCATCTCCATCAAAACATCAGTAGATGTCTTTGATCCTTTGATTTTCACGCGCCCTGGGTGTGGCCGCCAATCCGGATTTTCCGCCGGCTTAATCAATCCGCTTTCGATGTATTCGTCATAAAGTGAACGTTTGATTGGAGCTAATCGTGCAACCGGAACCCCGTGTTCGGTGATTTCGATAATTGCGCCAGCTTTAACCGCATCTAAAACTTTCGAAGCGTTCTGTCGTAAATCACGAACACCAACAGATTGCATTGCAGCAGGTTTAACGACTTTAACCGCAGGCTCTTTCACACTTGCTTTCTTCTTGCCAGCAGTCGGCTTTGTTTTGCGTGCAGCGGTTGTCATATGGCAAGCGTAGCACAACACGTAAATGTGCTACCTCTAAAATCCTTTATTACAAGCCATTTGAAGGCCTATATATCGCGTCTGGCTCGCCCGATAGACTTCCCACATGCCGAACAGCTTGCCGACCCCTGCCGCCCCCGCGCAGGATGAAACCCGCAATGTTCTGGCGATCCCCGCATTTCGCAAGCTCTGGAACTCGATGGTCTTCTCATCCCTCGGCGACTGGCTCGGACTTCTCGCAACCACAGCCCTTGCCCAAAAACTTTCTGGCGGCTCTTACGCAACCGCCAACTTTGCAATCGCTGGTGTCTTCATCGCGCGCTTACTTCCCGCAGTATTTCTCGGCCCAATCGCTGGCGTGATTGCCGATCGCTTCGATCGCCGCAAGTTAATGGTTTTCTCCGACGTTATTCGCGCCGGACTTTATATCTCGATTCCGATTGTCAACACATATCTCTGGCTCTACACCGCCATGATCTTGGTCGAGTGCATGACTTTATTCTGGTCACCCGCCAAAGAAGCAACAGTTCCAAATTTAGTTGGTAAAGAACGGCTAGAAAGCGCCAACCAAGTTTCACTCTTAGCTGCATACGGAACCGCACCGATCGCCGCGATCTTATTCTCACTCCTAACTTTATTTGCAAACGCGATCGAATCGTTATTTCCATTTACTATCGGCGATTCAATTGATATCGCACTCTATGTAAACGCGGCTAGCTTTGCATTTGCCGCAATTACAATTTGGGGACTTAAAGAAATCCCAAAGGGTGCAGCAGCTAAGAAAGCAAAAAATGAAGGCGTTTTAAAGTCTTTGCACGATGGTTGGAAAGCAGTTAGCCAAACCAAGATCGTGCGCGGCCTCGTTGTCGGAATGATCGGCGCCTTCTTTGCTGCGGGTGCCGTCATCGGACTTGCGCGCACATTCGTGGGCGATCTCGGCGGCGGCGATGCGGCATACGGTGTTTTATTCGGCGCAGTCTTTACCGGTCTTGCAATCGGTATCGCATTTGGTCCAAAGATATTTGCACAATTCTCACGCCGCCGTTTATTCGGCGCCTCCCTTACAACCGCAGGTTTTTTCCTTGTTTTACTCGCCCTTATTCCTAACCTGGTTATGGCAGTTTTTACGGTAATTATCCTTGGCGCCTTTAGCGGCATCACTTGGGTCACCGGCTTCACGATGCTGGGCATGGAAGTTCAAGATGAGGTGCGCGGGCGCACCTTTGCCTTCGTTCAATCCTTAATCCGCATCACTTTGGTGGCGGTCTTAGCCGTAGCACCAGTCATCGCTGCCGCATTTGGTGTTCGCACCTACGAATTTGAAAATAGCACAATTAATTTCAGCGGCGCACAGGCCACGATTTTGGCAGCCGGTGTGATCGCAGCAATCATCGGTTCTATTTCTTATCACCAAATGAAAGATCGCCCAAATGTTTCGCTCTGGTCTGATATTTCAAATGCACTTAAAGGCGAACTCGGCGGCATCACCGGTGCACCAACTGTCGGAACATTTATCGCATTCGAAGGCGGCGAAGGCACTGGCAAATCAACGCAATCAAAACTGCTAAAGAAATGGTTAGAAGATCGCGGAGAAACAGTAGTTCTCTCTCGCGAACCCGGCGGAACAGATTTAGGTCAAGGCCTCCGCAAAATTTTGCTCGGCCACGAAACCGGCGAAATCAGCCCACGCGCCGAAGCCTTGCTTTACGCAGCAGATCGCGCCCACCATGTTTACTCTGTCATCCGCCCAGCACTTGCTAAAGGTGAAGTTGTAATTTCAGATCGTTACTTTGATTCATCAATTGCTTATCAAGGAGCAGGTCGCGTTTTATCTCCAGGTGAAGTCGCACGTATTTCACGTTGGGCAACTGAATCACTCTTCCCAACCCTGACAATCGTGATTGATCTATCCGCCGAAATCGGCATCGGCCGCTTAAAGAGCCACGATCGCTTAGAAGCAGAACCACTTGCCTTCCACGAGCGCGTGCGCCAAGAGTTCTTACAGATCGCCCGCCTTGATCCCGAACGTTATTTAGTTGTCGATGGCACACAATCAATTGATGAGATCCACAACGAAATCATCAACCGCGTCGCCACACTTCCTGCGATCTCTCACATCGTCAAAGAACCAAAGATGAAGTCACCAAAGAAATTGCTCAAGAAGAAATGAGCGCACCTTCCATCTTCGACGAATTAGTCGGCCAATCCCACATCACCGAAATCTTGCAAGGCGCAGTTGCCGCAGCCCGCACCAACACCGAATCACAAGAAATGACGCACGCCTGGATCTTCACCGGCCCTCCAGGCAGTGGTCGCTCATCTGCAGCAGTTGCCTTCGCCGCAGCCCTGGTCTGTCCCACAGGCGGTTGTGGCACCTGTCAGGCCTGTCGCAGCGCACAAACCTCGGGACATCCTGACGTTGAGATCATCCGCACTGAAGGCCTTTCCATCAAGATCGATGAGATCCGCGAGTTACTGACTCGCACTTCTTGGGCGCCATCAATGGGCGGCTGGCGCGTTGTCGTTATGGAAGATGCCGATCGCATGACTGAATCTGCAGCGAACGCACTACTTAAAGCAATCGAAGAACCCGGCGCTCGCACAGTCTGGTTACTTTGCGCACCAACACTTCACGACATCTTGCCAACGATTCGCTCGCGCTGTCGCCACCTGCAACTGCGCACGCCATCAACACATGATGTGACCGAAGTTCTAGAAAAGCGCGATGGCATCTCACCTGCCATGGCAGATTTCGCGGCGCGCGTTTCACAAGGGCACATCGGCCGCGCTCGCTACATCGCAACGAATGAACACGTGCGCAGCAATCGCGCCCAAGTTATGAAGTTGCCGCTGCAGTTGACTTCAATCGCCGCCGCTTTTCAAGCTGCGCAAACACTCGTCGACCTTGCAACGCAAGAGGCGAATGCCGCAACAGATGCGCGCGATGAGGCAGAAACTCAGGCGCTCGCCGAGGCTTATGGCAAAGGTGCAACCGGTCGCGGCATGGCAACTGGCGGTGCCAAAGCAATCAAAGAGTTAGAGAAAGAACAAAAATCCCGCGCCACCCGCGCCGTGCGCGATTCATTAGACGGCGCACTCCTTGATATCGCAACATTCTATCGCGATGTGATGCTGGTGCAATCCGGAGCAACTGATTCAATAATCAACATCGACATAATCGATGAAATAAACGCGTTTGCGCATAAAAACCCCGCCCACGCGACGGTGAAGAAGATCAATGCAATTATGGAGACCAGGACCAACTTGAGCCACAACGCAGCACCACTTTTGACCATCGAAGCTTTGATGTGTCGTTTGGCCTGATGCGTAAAAAACCTTTCAAAGTAATAGCTATTGCAATCGCAGCAACGCTACTTATCTCTGGCTGTGCATCAAATACCGCCATCGAAGAACCGATCTCAGAATTAGCAACCTATGAAAACCAAAAGTTAGATTGGTCAACTTGTTACGACGACTTTGAATGCACCGATCTCTTGGTGCCAATTGATTACGCGGATCTAACCGTCGGCACTTTTGAGATATCTGTTCTTCGCTACAAAGCCCAAGACCAAATAAATCGCATCGGCTCGTTAATCGTTAACCCCGGCGGTCCCGGAGGATCTGGTGTTGATTATGCCTACAACGCCGAATTCATCTTCGATCCAGATGTTCTAGACCGCTTCGACATCGTCGGCTTTGACCCCCGCGGAGTCGATCGCAGCGAACCAATCAATTGTCTAAACGATGCCGAGACCGATGCCAATTACGCGGCCGATGCCAAACCCGATAACGACGCCGAACTCGCAGCAGCGATCGCCGATGCCAAAGATTTCATCGATAAATGCCAGAGCGCCAACAAGTATTTAAACCGCTATTCAACGGCAGAAGCAGCCCGGGATATGGACATACTGCGCGCAGCACTTGGCGATGAAAAGTTGAATTACCTCGGAAAGTCTTATGGAACATACCTTGGAACCCTTTACGCACAATTCTTTCCCGACAAAGTCGGCCGCATGGTTCTAGACGGCGCAGTTGATCCAAATATTTCTATCCTCGAACAAAACATCTCGCAAGCAAAAGGTTTCGATGACGCCCTCGGCTCCTTCATCACCAACTGCGCTAAAGAAGATGACTGTCCATTATCTAAAGATAAGCAAGAAGCGATAAAACAAATCATCTCAGTATTCACATCAGCTGCATCAAACCCACTGCCGCGCAAAACAAAAGTGAAGAACGATGACCGCTCAGCCACCGAATCTCTTATCGTCCTTGGCACTGCATCAGCACTTTATGACGATGTAGACGGATGGCCAAAGTTGCGCACTGCAATCGCTCAAGGCTTGCAAGGCTACGGCGATACCTTTCTAGATTTAGCAGATCAATACACAGAGCGTTCATCTGATGCGAAGTACACATCAAATACTTTAGATTCTGGCGCAATCATCGACTGCCTAGATTGGCCCGACACCCGCACGATCGAAGAAACCAAAGCTGATGCCAAACTCTTTGACGTTGCCGCACCAATCTTTGGCCCATACCTTGCTTACACAAATATCGCCTGCAAGTATTTAACGCCACCAACCAAAGACAAGTTCACTCGCACCACAAATAAAATCACTTCCATCAATACCGCACCCATCATCGTCATCGGCACCACCGGCGACCCAGCAACACCTTACGAATGGGCTGTCGGTCTCAACAAAATCTTCACCTCATCGAAACTAATCACACTCAACGCCGACGGCCACACCGGCCAAGGCCGCGGCAGCGCCTGCGTCGATGACGCAGTCGATGCTTATCTACTTGAGGGCAAAAGCCCGAAGAAAAACCTCAACTGCGAGCTTTAGCACCGCCCAATATTTGGTAAAGAGCACCCCTTTTTATGGTGCAAAATAACGCCATGCGCTTAGACCATGTCTCATATGTAACTTCCCATGATCAACTAGCCGACACCGTGCAACGCCTTGGCTCTCGCCTCGGCACAACATTTGTTGATGGCGGTATTCACCCACGTTTTGGAACACGTAACTTCACAGCACCACTTCTTGATGGCAAATACATCGAAGTTGTCTGTCCACTTGATCACCCAGCAACAGAACAAACACCTTGGGGCAAAGCAGTTTCAAAGAAAGCACAAGAAGGCGGCGGCTGGCTCACTTGGGTATTTAGCACCAAAGACATTGCACCAATCGAAGAAAAGTTCGGTCGCAAAGCAGTCGATGGTCACCGCACACGCCCAGATGGAACAGACCTTAAGTGGAAGCAAATCGGCGTTAAAGAGATTACCGATTCAAGAGAGCTTCCATTCTTTATTCAATGGCTAACCGAAGATCATCCATCAAAGGATGGAACAACAGTTTCCAAGATCGAAAAGATTGTTATCTCAGATAAAGATCAACTATCTGATTCTTGGTTTAAGACTGAAATCCTAAATGGCTTAGATTCCGTTTCAATTGATTGGGTAGATCCTTCAACCCAAGATGGCGAAACCGGAATAGTTTCCGTTCATTTGAGCACACCAAGTGGCTCAGTAGTCTTGGATTAATTGAATCTTAATTTTTCCGAAGGCCCGAGCATCGATTTAGAAATTCTCAGATTTCTAAATCAAATTCCGAAACAGCTCTAATAACAACTGAGCAGATCTGGCGCTCGAATAAAGCCAATCCGATTTCTAAAGGATCTAAGTCAATCGCTTAAACCGGACATATCCTGTCGTTGAAGATTGGTTCAATCAGATATAATTAGGCAATGGATCGAGCGAGAAGTAAGAAATCTGTGTGAAAGAGTTTAAGGTCGTTTTGTTCACTCGCGAATTACATAATGTTCTTGGTGGCATGGAGCGTCAGATGCTTTTGTTATCTAAAAACCTCCACCTAAAAGGCGTTAGCGTGACGATAGTGAGCCTCGACCTTGTGCCTCCAACCCCTTTCTACGATGAAGAAATTGGGTACATCAATTTTATTAGCATTGCATCAAATACCTCTAAAGTTACAGCTACTAATGTAGAGAGGATCGCAAGACAATTCAGACTGTATTTGTTCTTACAAAGAGAAAAACCAGATCTTGGAATTGCATTCATGACTGGAAGCTACTTTTATTCCAGACTTCCCACGCTGTTGCGACGAATTCCCTTAGTTCTTGCAGAACGTAATTCTCCCGCTATCTACAAGTTAACCTCGGCTCGAAAGAAACGATACCTGTACTTTCTGGCAATGTTTTTTGCAGATCTCATCACTGTGCAGTTTCCAAGATACCGAGAACTTTACCCGAGAATACTGCGGCGGAAGATAATCTCTATACCAAATTACATTTCAAAAGTTGAGATTGAAAATCAACCTTCACACCTAGGAACTCGGTTTATCGCTGCCGGAAGGTTTAGTTTTCAAAAGCAATTCTTAATGTTGATTAAGGCATTCGCAGTATTTGCAAAACAGAATAAAGAATCAGTGTTGACCATTGTTGGATCGGGCGAAGAATTCGATGCAATGAATAAATTAATTATTGATCTGAATTTGTCCGGCCGCGTTGTTATTAAGCCCCCAACGAATAATTTAAAAGAGCTGTTCTACGAACAAGATGTTCTATGTGTACCGTCAATCTGGGAAGGATTTCCCAATATCCTAGCTGAGGCTCTAGCCGCAGGAATTCCCGCCCTTGGTTTCATGGACTGTGATGGGGTTACGGATCTAATTCAGGACGGCGTCAATGGCTGGAAAGGTGGTCACCATAACGATCCCGACAGCTTAGTTGATCTCTTTAGGAGGGCCGATTTTGACATCGCTTCGGGAGTGAAATTCAAGCCGGCGTGTCAGAGGAGCATGAGTGATTATGAAGATAAAAAAATTACAGCATTGTGGCTCAAGACAATATCCTTGGGGGAGTTTTAATCTCAGTCAATAAAGTGCTGCTGATAGTAATTTGATAGGCTTAACTATGGAAAAAAAAATCTCACTTCGAATTAAACGTAAACTGAATTCCTACGCAAAAAAAATTTCGCGGCTTATGCGAGTGAGAAATGAAGCACACCTTAGCCGGAAATTGAGATATATTCCAAGCTATCCTTCAGTATCCGCCACACCCTCGCAGGCTATCGATCTGACTATAAACGACCTTCAACAAGTTTTTAGGATTTTATCAAAGCGTGAGTTTGAAAAATTAAATATCGTTTTACTGGATGATTTTCTGGTTAAAAACGATGCAGAAAAAAAATATTTAGAATACGCGAACAAATTAAAAAATCAATTCAATCGCTTTGGGAGCGATAAATCGGGAATTCATAACTACCACCTACTTTATGGCGCAATCTTAAGCAAGTTGCCAACAGATTCCCCAAATATTTTTGAAGTTGGGCTTGGAACAAATAATGTTGATACTCCTTCAAATATGGGTATCGCCGGAGTTCCAGGTGCCTCTTTACGAACTTGGCGAGAAATATCACCCAAAGGAATAATCGTCGGAGCAGACATCGATCATCGAGTGCTATTTCAAGAAAATGGAATACACACGTACTATTTGGATCAAACTTCCGATGACTCGTGGTCCAATTTGCTAAAAATTATTTCAAAGACTAAGTTCAATTTAGTTATAGACGATGGCCTGCACGCGCCAGGTGCCAATTTTACATTCTTAGAGCACGCCCCAAAGATGTTGGACCAAAATTTGGGTGTCATAATTGTCGAAGATATAGCAGAATGGTCCCTACCTGTGTGGGCAATTTATAATTCGATTTTAGATCAAAAGTATTCTCTAATCTTAATAAAAACAAAAAGTGCGTACGTGGCAATGGTACAAAATGTAAGTCAACAGATGTTTAATTAACTCGGATTGAACTTCGTCAAGAATCCGATTGAGGTGTCTCCGCATTCATGAAAAATCTTAAGATGTAACTAATTAGACCGGCAAAACTAGTATTTGAGATCTTCGGTATTCTACTTACGCCAGTCTTATTTCTAGCAGTCCAAATCATATTCGACGCATTTAAGATAGACCCATATCGACCGTAGACTTTCATAGGAGTTTCGATAAAACCATACTTCTTGGTCAAGGCAGAAAACAAAGATTGATCGTGCCGGCTTGCGATAAAAGCCGTCGACTCATCATAACCGTGAGAACCTTCATCCAAATACTTGCGTCCATCTTTAATCGAGTAGTAGGACCAATCTTCAACAAGTTTTGTCACCCTGGAATTAGGAATGATAAGAATCCATCCCGCCTCTCGCTGCGTCGAACTCATAACGTCTTTAGATAAATTCAGATCTAACTCTATTATTTTCTTCGTATATTTGTATTCAGGGTGTTCCGACAACCCAAATCCAATACCCTGAATCTTCAACCGATCAAACAATTTACAAAATTGCAAATTGGCATAATTATTGTTGATGATTTCACACCCAGCATCAGCGTAAAGCAGTCCTTCGAATTCCGAATCCAAAGAAAAATACTTACGCATAATTTCTTGAATCAAAATTGGTTTCCAAACCCAAAAACCAAAACCTTTTTCAATTCTTAATTCCCGAAAATCCATGGAATCATAAAGAGGGGATATTTCACGCAAGCGTTCATCGTTAAAATTCAAGACTAAATCAAACAATCCGGATTGCTTCGCTTGTTGGCATATACGTTCACCAGCCGCGGAAATTTCAGATTCCCCTTCGGCAAAAGTAACGAAAATCCATTTACCATTTTTCATATCATTTTCCCTTAGAAGACTTGGATCTTAAATCTGAATTGAAGGCACGAACCTTCCACTTAAGTTTGCAAAGTACGCGGAAATAAAACCTTTCGGGTATCTGTGGATTATAATTCTTAGCCTTGTAACTTTTCAGATTCATTGTGTCAAGAGCGCAAATTTTAGAATATGAATTAAAGCAATTAATCAATTTTTGGCTTACATCATCAAATCGTTCAGATTCATATATGTTCTGAATTTTAACGATGTAATCTTCTACCGTTGGATCAATTGGAACCAAGCATTCGGGAAATGCATCAAGTAAATATTGGCCCACCCCTACCGGAGTGGAAATAGGAACTGTTCCAAGCGCCATGGCTTCCAGTACTGGCAAGCCCGTTCCCTCCGAGCGAGAAGCCTGAATTAAAATTTTAGACTGGGAAATAAGGCCCACCACTTCACGATTTGAAACAAATCCATCTGCTAAATCGATAAAAATACACTTGAAGCTAGGATTAATTTCGACCAATCTTTCAAAGAGTGGTCTTACGATCCCATGGAACCGTTTGTGATCCTTTATCATCCGGTTTTTCCCCCAAGTGGAGTTACCAACCCAGATAATGTCGTATATTCGCTCTATATTGGTGGTGGCCGAAATCAAATTGTTACGGTTTGGCAAATCCCTGAAGAGCTCAACGTTTGCCAAAGCACGATTTGAATCTCGAATCTTCTTCTTGATTTCAGGACTAGTAGCTAGAATTAGATCAGAATAAGTAAGGCAAACGAAATCAACTCTAGATTTCTCCGAAACGAAAAAATTCAAATCTGCAAAACAAACCGACAAGAATGATCTCTGTCTCAATTGATGCCAATAAAAAGAATTAGAGTGGATAGTGTACAAATCAGCAAATGATTCTCGCCAAGAAAAAATAATGTGAGAAAAACTTTGCTCCACCAGAAATTTCATTAGCTCCAAATGACTTTGGAAATCCAAAGCAGGTATAACTTGTATATCGGAATTGGTTTGAGCGCGACTCGTTGCAGCTATTCCGAGTCCAGAATTGAGTTTATCTACGACTATCGCTATCATCTTTTACTTTATACCTACTAAGTGTCTAAAGAAAGCATCTAAGTGAAAAAGAGCGCGAGGTCGCCAAGTAAATTTGTAAAATTCTAAAAAGTTAGAGTATTGTTTACGATGCAAGGGATAATACAGAAAAGTCGCAACTAAAAATCCTAGGAGTTTGTTAGATTTCATTCTGTATTCAGACATTTCGGGATCAATTAAACTTGGAAACTCACCGTGTTGAACATAATTCGACGTGCTCTGGAAAAATTTCACTCGTGAAGGTGGCCAATCTGCGACGTATCGAACGGGCGTGTTGGATGAAACTAACTCCTTCGCAGCTTGTGGGGTGAGCGCATAAGCTACCGCGAAAGGTGGGGATTGAAGTCTTCTAACAAACCGCCTCTTCTTAAAGAATCGAGAGACTTGTGATTCCTCACCTGTGAAAAAACTCAATACCGCTCTCTCGCCCTCCATAACTTTCAAAAAATTTCTCGCATCTGCAATCATTTTCTGAGGATCGAGGAGGACTGCGTCATCCTCAAGGATAATGGCGCCATTTGCGAATGCTGACACCATACATCTGGCATTGTTGTGTGCGACCGCACAGCCCACTTCACCTGATGTCAATTCTCGCAGATAGCGAGGGCTCCATTTCCATGACTCCCCATCCAGACCCGGATGATCAGTAGAACCGTTTTCTAAAAAAACGGCGGAACTAATAGAGGGTTTGGCATTCTTTTGCAAAATCATACTGTCTCGCAACGCAAGGGATTCTTGCCGGATTTCTGCAGAAATTATGACCACATTGACTTTACCAAATTTTTGAATTCTTCAGCCTCCTAATTTTGACAAAAAATAAATCATAAAATCATGCCTAAGTCTTCTAAACCCATTCAAAATCCGATAAAAAAAGAGTTCGTTAGTAATTACTCTAGGATTTTGAATTAAAAATGTTAAAAACTCAAGAAATTTACCTTCAAAATATAGTTGTCTAGCACTTGTGTGGAGGGACATCAGCTCTATATCCTCCTCAGAAAAATACCTTTTGAAGTCGATGTCGAGCTTCTTCTCGTAGGAAATGTCAACCGATCCAGCTTTGTCAGGGCGTGTTGAAGCGAATCGATTTAGAGAAATTCGACTACTCCAACAAAACATTGCTCGCATTTCAGCGAGTCTAATTGCGAATTCAACATCCTCTAGCCTCCGATAGGAAGTGTTAAATCCCCCAGATTTCAAGAAAGTATTTCGGTTAATCGCCATACTGCAACCCGGAATGAACAGTCTCCAAGGCAATCCTACTTTTTTCCCAAGTAGGACTCTGCCAGCTAATTTTTCTGGATCTAACTGAATTGGTCCGAAATCTGAATTTATGAATTTCCTGCGGTACCTAGCGGAATAAATCTTCTCTGAAGACACGTATGAGACTTCGGCGCCCATAAGGTGCATTTTGATATGTTCCTCGATCCGAAATGGGTAGCAATCGTCATCGTCATCGCAAAAAACGATCAAGTCACAACTTGACATTGAAACTCCGAGATTCCGATTCTCTGATTGACCCACGTTAAGACTTTGAAAAACGTATGTAATTAAGTCAAACTCTTTATTCAGTCTGATAATTAATTCGGCGGTACCGTCCGTAGAAGCGTCATCGATAACAAATATTTCATTTGCTTTAGTGCTTTGCATTATTACACTGCGAATTGTTGATTCCAGAGTCTTTAAGGAGTTAAAACTGGTTATAACAACTGAACAGGAAATAACTTCACTGGACACTAGATCGCCATCTTTGGATTTCCGAAAGTGGAATCGTATTAAACCAATCCACAGTAAGTCGTAAGCCCTCTTCTAGAGATTTATTAGGCACCAATAAACCTAATTCAGAAATTTTCTTAATTGAACCGTGTGTAATCGCAACATCTAATTCATCGTGAGGTAGAGTCTTTATTGTCGAATTGAATTTATACTTGTCCAAAATTGATACTAGTTCCTGTAAAGTTCTAGGAGCACTTCCAGCCACATTTAAGATTTCACGTTGTGTTAACTTGCTAGTTGAATTCAGCACCGACTCCAAAAAACGAGGAATATCACCAACATATGTGAAATCACGTTGCACCCCAAGCGAGGCTGTGAGTTCAAACGGAATTCCAAGTTTGGCGGCGGAAAGAATGCGAAAAACCGCCATATCGGGACGAGCCCAGGGGCCATAAACTGTAAAAAATCTCAGTCCGATTACCTGCATTTGACCAAGCGGCAAATACTGTGCAGTCATCTCGTTAGACAATTTAGAAAGAGCATATAAACTCTTAGGGGCAGGAAGGCGTTCCATTTCAGAAAATGGCGCCCTTAACCCCTCGCCATAGACGCTACTACTGCTTGCGTAAATAAAGGTGTCAACATTATGATCACGGCTAGATTCAATTAGATTTAAGAAGCCTAATTGATTATCCTGCAAATATGGTTTCGGATGCGTCTTACTCGCACGAACACCACCTTGACCAGCAAGATGAATAACAATATTTGGGTTAAAGCTTTTAAAAATTCTTGTAACGGCCTGATTATCCGAGATGTCTATTTCCTGGATACAGGTTTTGAAGTCTGCAACATGATTTCTCTTCATCTCGGGAGAGTAGTAACTAGAGAAATTATCAATACCAAGCAGTTCATACCCGTTTGTACTACTCCAGGAACGAAGGATTTCTCCGCCGATCATGCCGGCAGAACCAGTAACTAAGATTCTTTTTTTAATTTTGCAGCCTCCGGTAACAGCGAGTAACAGAGTACCACCCTATTGTAGAGTGGTGTCTATCGACAGGAGATCCGGATGCAGAATTTTTCAAAAAGCAGTCTAAAAATCCTTTTCACCGAGTCATATGTGGTTAGGTCTTTTAGAGTGTTATCGATGTCGGATCGAAAGAAGCTGGCTTCCATGGCGGTCGTACAATCACTATTAAGCTTATTGGATCTACTGGGAATTGCAGCCATTGGTGTACTAATCGCCGTATCTTTTTCAGATAGCACCTTGACTACACCTGGAGGACGAGTACAAAAGTTTCTTACGACATTACGATTTGGTGAAATTGATCCAAATAATCAAATTCTTTATCTTGCGATTTTTGCCGTATCGGTTCTCACCTTGAAAACCATTCTATCGGTTAATTTCACCAAGAAGACACTTGGTTTCCTATCACGACGTTGCGCCAAACTTTCAATAGAAATGGCTAAGAGCTTTTTTCACCGTCAACTTTCGGAAATTCAGGCTAAATCACAACACGAAGTAATCTACACACTAACTTCTGGTGTAAATTTATTGATTTTGGGTGTAATTGGAACCCTTTACTTACTTGTAACCGACTTTATTTTACTAATTTTGGTCGTCGCAGCGCTATTTTTAGCAGATCCAACGATTGCACTAAGTTCGATCGCATTTTTTGGCATGGTTGCGTTTACGGTTTACTTAAACTTGGGTACTCGAGCAAGTGAACTAGGAAAAAGGAACTCAACTGTTGCTGTTGACGGAAATCAACTCATTTATCAACTCATCGAAGGATTCAGAGAAATCAAAGTAAAAAGCCGAATGGAATTTTACTTGGAGAAATTTTCTTCAAATAGAAACATCGCTGCTGACAGCAGTGCCAAGAGTGCATTTCTTCCATATATTGGAAAATATATAATTGAGAGCTCGATGATTATCGGGATCGTTGTTATTGCAGCAATTCAATTTGCAATCCATGATGCATATTATGCAATATCTTCACTGGCAATTTTTTTGGCTGCTGCAACTCGAATGGCACCTGCAGTTCTGAGAATTCAGCAATCTGCTATTCAACTACGCGCAAATCAAGGAGCGTCTGAAATGACTTTAAGTTTGTTGGATCAAATTATCCTGCAACAAGATGTTAAGATTGGCGAACTTGCACACTCGAAGTTTACAATCTGGCACTCAGATTTCGAGCCGAAAATTGAAATCGATGATTTAGTGTTTCATTATCAAGGTAGCACCGAACCAGCTTTATTTAATATTAACCTCACAATTGCTGCTGGAGAATTTGTTGCAATAGTTGGACCATCTGGAGCCGGCAAGTCAACCCTAGTAGACATAATTTTGGGGGTGAACAATCCCAATAGTGGTAATGTACGGATATCTGGAATAACCCCTCAAGAATGCATTAGGCAATGGCCGGGAGCAATCGGATATGTTCCGCAAGAGGTCACTTTGATTTCGGGAGATGTTTCGGAGAATATTGGGCTTGGCTATGACATTGACGACAATCCGCAAATAGTTCAAAGAATTAGGGAAGTTACCCGAGAGGTTGGCCTGGAAGAATTGATCTTCAATAGATCTGACATGACTCTTTCCGAATATGGCAACGAACTAAAGGTTAGTGGTGGTCAGCGGCAAAGAATAGGAATCGCGCGCGCTTTGATATCTCGCCCTAAACTTCTCGTATTGGACGAAGCTACAAGTTCACTAGATGGGGCAAATGAAAGCCTAATCGCCCAATTACTCCTAAAAGATAAAGGAATGATTACCGTCGTCGCAATTGCTCATCGCCTATCAACAATTATTCACGCCGATAGAGTCGTTTATATGGAAAACGGGCGGATAGTTTCTATAGGAACTTTTGAAGAAGTCCGTCAAAATGTCCCGAATTTTAATCAACAAGCTGAATTACTGGGCCTCTAAAGTTTCTAAACTTGCCTTATTGAGTAAAATCCGACCATTTTCATAAACTCCAAACCTATCGAACATATGAAGTATAGGAACCAAACGGTCATTGATGAGAATTTTCCCATCCTCATGAGTTACTCGGAAATCTGGGCTAGCAGAAAGCATATTATAAATTATTTCAGAATTTCGATGTATAGACATCTTTTCTTTATAAATGGAACGGGCAGTGATATTAAGGGCTGCTTGGTCAATTGTGTATGCTCTTGAAACGCCAGATTTTTCAAATAGGTGAATCATCTCGATAAAGAATGGAATAGTTGATAAACCGTTTCCCGCAATTGCACCACCATTAATAACTATATATTCCTTTAAGTTGAAATCATTAACAAGCGGTAAGTTGGTTGTCAATTGCTCAACCCAAAGACTGTTTATTCGAGACATGCCTATAGTGTTTAGATTTCTTCGTCTCAAATCGAATTGCCACTCATCGAATAAATGTAGTGACCCAGAACCAGAGACATCTGAAAATATCTCCTCGGGTCTTACCTGAAAGACCATATCTCTTGAATCCAAGTATAGAGCAAAAAAATCAGGATTATTTTGTGACCATTTCAGATAGTAATAATATCTTGCATTAACCAAAGGCATAGAGAAAGTCGCCGATAGTTGAATCTTTCGAAAGACTACATTCGATAGGAAAGCTCCAATTAGGAATCTTACAGCGCTAGACTTCCTTTGAATTTTTCTTAGACTTCTAGGAATAAAGCCGAGCGAATTGAATTTAATAAGAATTACTTCGTCGACCTCGTGCGCCCAAACGTCACCTATTTCAACGTTTGTTATGACAACAGTCTTTGCTTTTGAACCCAAAATCTTGAGTGATTGGTATAGTGGAACCTGGCTAGGCATAAGATTCTCGGCATAGAAAACAACCGCCAACTTACCTTCGTTTTTCATTGGCTAATCTTACTACCCGACATCAGGATTCATTTGACAAGAGGAGATGCAAATGGCATTTTCAAAATTTATTGTGGTACAAAGCCGGGGTCGATTTGCTAACCAAGTTATTCAAGCGATGGCAGCTCAGCAAATAAAAGAAGATCTTGAACTAAGCAAATTGTATCTCCCAAAGATACCCTCTTGGGGGATCGCTAAGTCTTCAAATTACGAATTTAGAGAGTATCAACTGAGGATTGAAATCAAGACAAGACTTTCAAAGACAATCCGGGTAGGTGGCGCTGGAGGTGAGTGGCGGCAGTCTCTGCAGCAATCCGAGTTTCACAGAGTCCACTTAGTTGGAAGCGGACAATATTTTCGGAACTTTGACCGTCAGAGGAGATTCGCACAAGAACTGTTACAAAGAAAACTATTTGATAATTGTTGTGTTCGAGACACACAACTGATTAGAAAATTAAAGGATTTCCACCTAGTGCATATTAGACAAGGTGATATATTCAAAAACGCAACACTTTCTCGCCCAGATTATTACCCACTTCCAGTGAGTTTCTATGAGGATTTAGCTTTAAAATCTCCTAAACCGCTAGCTTTTATCGGCGAAGTTGACGCTAATCCAGATTATGTTTCTATGCTCAGAGCGAGATGCAAGTCGAGCTTTATTGTCCCACCGGGTTGCATACACAGAGATTTTAATTTATTACGGGAGGCAGAAATTATGTCAACAGCAATCTCCACTTTCTCATGGCTAGCAGGTTGGCTTTCCGATAACGCGTTCGAGATAAACCTTCCAATCGCAGGATTCCTTAACCAAAAAATTAGACCAGATATAGATCTGACATCTAGCCTCTCAGCGCGATTTATAAAACATCCAGTGGAGCTCCCAGATACTTCAAATTTAGAAGAATTTCGGAAATGGTTGGTTAAGTGAAATTATCTTGGCCTACGCCTTCTTTGATCTGAATTAGGTCGTGGCTTTCGAGATCCACGCGAAGGTCCCTTGTTTTCAACAACAGGCGTCACATATGGAACACCAGATGGTTCCTGCGCTCCAGTAATTCGCATTAAGTCTTGATCCAAAGGTTTAACGCCTAAGAATTTAGGTGTCACTCCAGCGCGTGAAGTTAGGCCTCCAACAGATTTCTGTTGCTTCGTAGTTGCTAGCGTTACAACCGCACCGGCTTCACCAGCACGTGCCGTACGGCCTGAACGATGCAAATAATCCTTGTGATCGGTTGGCGCATCCACGTGCACAACAAGTGAAATTCCATCGACGTGGATTCCGCGTGCTGCAACATCTGTTGCGACCAAGGCTGCATTTGGAAGTTGCTTGAAAAGTGCCAGTGTTCTTGTTCTAACTGCTTGTGACTTTCCACCGTGAAGTGCCCCAACTGGAACGCCTGCGTGTGCAAGCTTGTCAGCTAAGCGATCTGCACCGCGTTGGGTCTTAACGAAAAGGATCGTCTTTCCATTACGAGCTGCAATTTGATTTGTAATGTCATCTTTGTCGCCCGGATGCATAACTAGAACGTAGTGCTCCATTGTTGAAACAGATGCACGGTCGTTTTGAAGTGAATGAGTCTTTGGGTTGTTCAAGTACTGACGAACAAGTGCATCAACGCCACGATCGAGTGTTGCTGAGAATAGAAGTCTTTGACCGTTTGGCTTTGCTTGATCCAAGATTTCTTTGACGACTGGCAAGAAGCCCATATCCGCCATTTGATCTGCTTCGTCAAGAACAGTGATTTCTAGATCATCGAGCTGAACCTCGCCTTTATTGAGCAAATCAATTAGGCGACCAGGAGTTGCAACAAGGATTGCAGTTGCTTTGCGCATTGCAGTTATCTGCTTTGCATAAGGCATTCCGCCGGCGATAACCACTGAATCGTGGCCAATAGCGCGAGCAAGTGGTGTTAGCACTTCATCGATTTGCTGGGCTAGTTCGCGAGTTGGTGTTAGAACTAGTGCAAGCGGCTTATGTGGTTTTGCAGCTTTGCCACTGATATTTGTGAGCAGAGCAAGGCCAAAAGCAAGTGTTTTACCTGATCCAGTTTGCCCGCGGCCAAGGATGTCGTGGCCTGCAATTGCATCTGGAACTGTTGCAATTTGGATTGGGAATGGGTGTGTGATGCCTTGTGCGTTAAGTGCATTAGCAAGTGCTGGTGCAATACCCAAGTCACGGAAAGTTGTTGTTACTTCAGTAAGTGGTGTTGCATCAATTAAGTTGGCATCTGCAAGATTTGCTGAGATGTAATTATCATCCGCACCGAAATCTACGGCTGCGTTTGTATGCGTCTTGTGTGCTTTGCGATCATCGCGAGCATAAGCCGGTGAATCGTTGCGGCGATCACGTGGTGGCTTTGCTGGACGTTCGGCGCGGTAATTAGATGCGCTCACATCAGGTGCTGTCTTGTGTTTAGCAAAAGTTTGCTTTGATGGTGCACCTGGCTTGTATTTTTCGCGCTTGCCAGGAATAAAGTTAGGGCGACCATCATCGGTGCGAGCCACGCGCTCTTTAGCGGCATCGCGACGTGTTGTTGGACGAGTATCTGATTTCTTGAATTCTGGGCGAGCTGTGCGCTCATTGCGGTCTGAGACAAATTTCTTGGCGCGAGATTCTGGCTTTGCGGCTTCTTCTTTCACTTCGCGTGGCTTAGAAGCTGTTTTCTCTTGATAACGCTTAGCGCGCATTTTGGAGCGATCGTTTAAACGAGCTTCTTTCTTTGACAGAGTTGAAGGATCGATATCTGAATAACGCTTTGTTGAAGGCTTACTTGTTGGCTTTGATGAAGCTGTCTTAAATGGTTTAGCGGCTGCGCCCTTGCGTGCTGCTTTTTCGGCACTTGTATGGCGCGGCTTTGAAATAGGAGATGAAGCAGAAGACTTTTTTGCACGGGGCTTACCAGCTTTGGCTGATGCTGCTCTGCGGGCTTTTCCGGGCGCGGTTGTACGTGGTTGTAGAGACATAGAAATGCATACCAATCGAGACGACAAGCGCGTCTCGGGTATGGCCTCAAATGGGCCAGGGCGGTGATAAGACTCGCAAGTAAGTGGCTGTTAAAGCGCACTTTGGGGGAAGTACATCGATGCAGGGTGCGTCGATGGGTTAAGGGTACCCTGATTTGAGCGTGGGGATTTACCAATTGGTTTGAACCTGGTGAAATGTCCGTTTTGTCCTATCCCCGCTACATCTGGGACTATGATTCGTAGAAGGTTATAGAGGCACCGACGGGTGTCGCTGAAGTAAAAACCGGTTAAGAAGGAAGTCCCAAAGTGGCATTTAAGAAGTCTGCAGCATCTGCAGGTCCCCGTGTGTGGACCGTTGCAGAGCTCGGTGCTTTCTACACAGAGCACCGTTCAGAACTCCTTGCCCACGCAAACCGCGTCCTGAAGGATTCCGCTAAGGCTGAAGAAATCACCCAAGATGCGCTGATCAAGTTCATGCTCGCTGCCCCAGAGCTTGAATCAAATGATCACGCACTTTCTTATCTACACCGCACCATCGAAAACCTCTGCATCGACTTATTCCGCCTTGAAGGCCGCCGTCCTAACCTTGTGGTTATCGACGATGCCCAAGCTGAAGTTGAAGCCGCTTGGCAGGTTGATGGCGATCACTCACAGGCTATTTCTGCTGCTGAGGATGCCGCGATCATTCGTCAAGCACTTGCACTACTTTCTCCTGCAGAGCGCGCAGCGCTAGTTATGTGGGAAATGGAAGGCCGCTCGACTTCAGAAATCGCCGCAGAACTCGGAATCAAGGAATCTGCAGTGCGCCACACTGTTTCTCGCGCTCGCACATCACTTCGCCGCGTACTTTCAGAATTGGTTATCGACGAAGAGCGCGGCCTAACCGCACTCGACATGCTTTCAACTACTTATAAGAAGGCTGCAGAGCTTGCTCAGAAATCTTCTAAGGTCGCCCTTTCACTGCTTCTTGTTGTGACCGCATTCCTTGGCTTTAACTCAATGACCGGTCGCGAAGGTGTAGTAATCAATCCTTCTGCTCCATCAGAGATCGCATCTGGCCCAGTTGCTGGCACACCTGAAGCGGTTATTCCAGTTGAGGCGAGCACCCCAACTCCTGAAATTTCAATGCCAGCCAAGAAGTCCAGCACAATGGTTTCAGGCGTGGCCATCAAATCAGCGAAGCTTGCTTTCCCAGGTCTTGATAAAGACGGGATCCCCACAGGCTTTACTGTTGCGACAGATAACGGCACCCCAGGCACATTGCGCGTGAACCGAAATACGCCAATCGCCACTGAAGCCGGAACAGAGTTGACCACCCAAGCCATTACAGCGGTTGGTGGCCCAAATGTGATGATCTCTCAGAACATCACAGTGGATGGCAACGGCACCAGATACTCCGTTCTCGGGGTCTCAGCAGGTGTTTCAGGCAGTTGGACCAACCTCAACCTCGGCGCCACAACCACCGATTTTGAGCGTATGTCCAACGGGCAGTACCTTGTGACCGTTAGAATTCTCGTAGTCTCAACCCTTACTACAGAGTTCGTCATCCCCGTGGGCAACCGTGGCTTCGACCTAACAGGTCCTATCAAGTCAATTACAACTCGACTTGTACTCAATCCAGGTAAGACTCAAATTTTAGCTCAGTCAGTACTTGTGACTGAGTCAAAGAAGTAAAAAGCAGAGCGGTGAAGCACGTGAAAATTCACCTAAATAGATTTCTCCGTCGCGTCCGGATACACGGCGGGGAATTTGATACATCAGCACGTGCGATGTATCGAGTGAGTGAAAAAGGCTCTCTCATTACATATGAGAAGGCATTTAGCACTCGAGCCGACCTACGGATCGTCCGTGGTTCGACTATCGAAAGGAAACAAATGTCTACAAAGACAACATTTAAGCGCGTTGCGCTTGTTGCTGTTGCTGCGTTGGGCCTCGGAGTTCTCTCTGTTGCACCATCACAGGCAGTATCACAAGCTGACAAGCTTACGATTTCTGCTGCAACAGCAGCGATTCTTACAGGAGAAACAGCAACAGCAACATTGACAGGATCATTCGTGTCAGGTGCAACTGCTAACGGAGATACTCTCACCGTTGTTGCTTCAGCAACATCACTCCCAGACGGTGCGGCCATAATGCCAACACTGGTAGCTTCAGACACAGTAAATGCTGTTGTAACAATTCCTGGCGCGGCATTAACTGCCAAGATCCAGAGCATTGCAACTGCATCTGCTACATCAGGAAAGATCACAGTAAATGTGGTTGTGCCTGCGAATAGCAAAGCTGGAGTTTACGCTTATAAGTTCACACCATCTGTTGAGTCAGGAAGCACACTTCAGGGATCAGCAGTAACTTTCACAGTAACTGTTACTGCAGCACCAGCTGATGACACAGCAGTTTCAGCTGCGAAGTCAACAACATGGCTGTCGACAGGCGAAAGTGTTACATCAACATCAACAACAACTACAGATTCAGCAACAGTTGTTGCAAAGGATCTAAGTGCAAGTGCACAAGCTGCAACAATCGAAGTTGTAACAAAGAACGCAGCTGGAACAACTCTTGCTACAAATCCAGCATTGACAGTTATCGTTAAGTCTGGAACGCCAGGTACTGTTGGAAGCCAAGCTAAAGCAACCTCTAGCGCCATGACTTCTAAAGGCCGTGCAATCACAACAGCAGCCGGTGATGTAATCGGTATCTTCTCTGACGGCACTGAAGGTGTTTCTGAGGTTGAGATCTACTCAGGGACAACCCTTCTTGCAACAAAGAAGGTAACCTTCTTTGGTGCTGTAGCTTCTTACGGAGTTACAAACTCAGTTACTGGAAGTATTGCAGTTGGCGGAACTGGTGTACTAACTGTTACAGGTGCAGATAAAGCTGCAAATGCAACAGCAGCGCCTTCTGTACATGCTGTCTCTTCTGACACATCTGTAGCCACAGTCCCAGCAGGGGCTGCAACAACACACACCGTAACTGGCGTAAAGTCAGGCACAGCAACAATTACTCTCTGCGATACAGCTGCTTGCGCAGCTGCAACAATCACAAAGACAATTGTAGTAAAGGTTGGTGCTGTAACAGCAAAGACCGTAACACTTACATTCGATAAGTCAGCCCCAACAGCTGGCGAGAAGGTAACTGCTACATTGACAGCACTTGATGCTTCAGGCAACGCAGTAGCTGACGGAGCTCGTTTGCTTCTTGCAGCAGGCGGATTCGTACCAAGCGTTACAGTTTCAGGATCAACAATCCCAACAATTGAAACTGTAACTCTCGTATCTGGTGTAGCTACATACATCTTCTACGCACCAGCTGCTGGAGCTGTGACATTCACAGCCACAGAAGGAACTGCAACAGATTCAACAACCAAGGGAAAGATTGAACAATCTCTAACCGTTTCTAACCCTGGTCTAGATGCATCAACAGCTGCAGCAGAAGCAGCAGAATTAGCAGCACAGGATGCAACTGATGCAGCCTTGGATGCTACAGAAGCAGCACAAGAAGCCGGAGCCTTGGCTCAGGAAGCTGTAGATCTAGTTACAGCACTATCAGCAGAAGTTACTAAGTTGATCGCAGGCGTGAGAGCGTCAATCACTTACCTAACTAAGTTGGTAATGAAGCTCGCAGCTAAGTAATTAGCCTCGATCTTTTAAAGATCTAGAACCGAAACCCGGTTCCCTCTTCGGAGGGAGCCGGGTTTCGGCATTTTCTTAAGTAAGATTGCCCGCATGTTGACTTTAAGTAGCGAGAAGAGCCTGGCTCGGTTTATTTCGGGTGGTGCCTTTTTGGCCACGGTTCTTGTGCTCTGGGGATCGGTGACCGATCCCGTGAATACACCCAAGCTCTTCATACTTGGGGCCACCGCTTTTGCAGTTGGGGCGATCGCCTTTGTAATGGGCTATAAAGAACTTTGGCGCTCATCACGTCTCTGGTTGATTGGCTCAATTTTATTTATAGTCTTTTCAATTTCAGCGATCGTAAATAGCGCATCCCCACTTGTGCAGAATATTTATGGAACATACGGTCGGAATACTGGCTTTGTTACTTACCTGGCTCTTTTGCTCATATCAACTGCAGCAACGCTGCTTCGTCAGAAATCGAACTTCAACCTAATTATCTACAGTCTATTTGCGGCAGGAATTGCCAATATTGCTTACTGTCTGTGGGCGATAGCATTTGGTGATTTCATTGGGTGGAGTAATCCATATGGAAATATCTTAGGAACCTTTGGTAACCCAAACTTTATCGGTGCTTTTTTAGGAATTTTTATTACAGCGCTCACGGCTTATGTTTTGCAGCCGGGGATTTCCTGGGTAAATCGCGGACTCGCAATGGTTATTGTGGCAATCGGTCTATTTGAGATTGATAAATCTAATGCCGTTCAAGGACTTGTTGTTTCGGCAGTCGGCTTTTCAATAATTGGTTTTTACTTAGTGCGCAGCAGATTTAAATCTAATCTGATTCTTGCTGGCTACACCGTCGTTATTGCAGTGATTGGGTTTATTTCATTGCTGGGTGCTTTGCAGAAAGGCCCATTGTCCGACCTGATTTATAAGACTTCCGTCTCACTTCGCGGCGAATACTGGCAGGCTGGTTGGAATATGGGGAGCCAATTCCCATTGACTGGAATTGGAATGGATTCTTACGGTGATTGGTATCGCCGAGCGCGCGATGAGCAGGCATTGATTTTGCCAGGACCGGAAACAGTGACAAATGCTGCTCACAACATCCCCTTTGATATTTTGGCATACGGCGGCTGGCCGCTCTTTATTACTTATCTTTTCCTGATAGCTCTTGCGACGATTGCAATTTTAAAAGTTACTTTACGCAATAAAAATTATGATGGAACCTTTATTGCATTAACGGTTGCCTGGGTTTGCTATCAAATTCAATCTGTTATCAGCATCAGCCAGATCGGTTTGGCCATTTGGGGCTGGGTTCTCAGCGGCGTGGTCATAGCTTATGAAATCGCAACGCGTGAATCAAATGTTTTGGAGAAGAAATTAGCTGGTGGAAAAAATGCTAAATCAAAAGAGCAGATACTTTCAGCAAGTGCTATCGGCGGCCTGGGGCTTGTCGTTGGCGCATTGATTGCGGTACCCCCACTATCTGGTGATATGAAATGGAAGTCTGCGCTAGTGAGCAGTGATTTGACGCAGTTGAAGTTAGCACTGGAGCCATCATATTTGACCCCGACCGATACAAATCGATTATTGAATGCAATTTCTATACTTGAAAATAGCAAACTCCCTGATGTTGCGTATGAATATGCCAAGAAGGCTGTGGAGTTTAATCCCGAAAGCTTTGATAGCTGGAGAACTTTATATGCAGTTACCAATTCGACTCCGCAAGATAAAGAGTTGGCGTTGACGAATATGAAACGTTTGGATCCTAAGAATCCAAATCCTTTAAACACTCCAAAATGAAGAAAGTAGTCATAATTGGCCAGGGATACGTTGGCCTCACAATTTCGGCATTTGCGGCTAAGAGTTATCAAGTCATTGGTTTTGATAACAGCCAGAAGGTTGTGGACCAGTTAAATCAGGGTATTTCGCATATAGAAGGCGTGAAGGGCGAAAATATTAAGGCCGCGATATCTGCTGGAAATTACCGTGCAACGGCTAATGGCGCTGATATTGCAGGGGCGGATATCGTGGTGATTGCGGTGCCAACGCCTTTGGATAAAGATCGTAAGCCAGATCTGACATTTATTGAGAGTGCTTGCAAGACAATTGCAGAGAACATCAGCCATTCAGTTTTGGTTATAAATGAATCAACTTCATATCCGGGGACAATTCGCGACTTTATCAAGCCGCTGATTGAGAAGTTATCGGCTGGAAAAGTTGAGCACTTATATGCGATTTCGCCAGAAAGAGTTGATCCAGGTCGCGTTGATTGGGATCAGAAGAACACGCCAAGGTTGTATGCGGGATTAACTCCTGAGGCATCAAAACAAACGCGCGAGTTTTACTCTTCATTTTGCGATAACTTGGTTGAGGTTTCATCTCCTGAGGTGGCCGAAGCTGCGAAGTTATTTGAAAATACTTTCAGACAAGTAAATATCGCTTTGGTAAATGAATTTGCACAGATTTCAAATGCTTTAGGGATTTCTGTTTATGAAACTTTAGATGCTGCAGATACCAAGCCGTATGGGTTTATGAAATTTAATCCGAGTGCTGGTGTGGGCGGACATTGCATTCCGGTTGATCCTTCGTATTTATCGCATGTGGCTGCGGGGTTGGGTGTGCCGGCGACATTTATTGAGCGTGCTAACGAAGTTAATTTGGAGATGCCAAAGTATGTTGTTGCTCGTGTGATGGCAGATAACGGTGGATCTTTAAAGGGTAAGAGTGTGCAGGTTGTTGGAGTTTCATATAAACCAAATGTTGCCGACACCCGTGAAACGCCAGCAGAGTTGGTTATTGAAGAGTTAACTCGGGTTGGCGCTGTGGTGAGTTGGAATGATGATCTGGTGGGCAGTTGGAAAGGGCAGAGTTCAACGCCTTTGGGTGGTGCTGAAATAGCCATTGTTGTTACTTTGCACGATGGGGTGGATAAGAAGGCCGTGCTTGCTTCTGCTCCGTATGTATTTGATACTACTGGAAAGTTGCCGGGGGCGAAAGGACTTTAGTTTAACTTCTTCATCTCGGTGGCAACATCATCGATGATGTTATCTAAAGTATTTGCTGGTGCCCAACCGATGCTGGTTTTAATTTTGGTTATATCTGGGACGCGGCGTTGCATATCTTCAAAGCCAGCTGGGTAAGCCTGGTCATACGGTGTGTAAGTAATTGTTGATGTTGATTTTGTGCGTCCAATAATCTTTTCGGCGAGCTCTTTGATTGTGGTTTCACCGGTTCCACCGATGTTGTAAACCTCACCGATTGCGGAATCAGTTGTTGCAAGGGTCAAGATCGCTTTGACGGCGTCCTGCACGTGACAGAAGACGCGTGATTGCGTGCCATCGCCGTAAATTGAGATTGGTTCATTCTTTAACGCTGCCTGCACAAAGCGTGGAAGGACCATTCCGTAACGTCCGGTTTGGCGCGGGCCGACAGTGTTGAAGAGGCGCACGGTTGTTACCTTGAGTTGCTTGGTTAGAAAGAGTGCGTGCGCGATCGCTTCTTCAAGTGCTTTGGCATCGGAGTAAGTCCAGCGAATTTTTTGTGGTGCACCGACCACGCGATTATCGGTTTCATTAAGTGGTTGCTTTGGGTTTTTACCGTAAACCTCTGATGTGCTGGCGATAATGATGCGTTTATTTAGCTTAGTTGCAGCGTTTAGAACAACTTCTGAACCAGTGAAGTTAATGGAAACAGATTCGATTGGGTTTTCAAGGATTGTGTTAACGCCAAGTGCTGCGGCCATATGAAGTACTAGGTCGGCAGGGGCCATTAACTTTTCAACTAGGGCGGCATCGCGAATGTCGCCTTGGTGGATTTCGATTTGGTCTTTGATGTGAGCGATATTGGCTGCTGATCCGGTGGACATATTGTCGAGGATCGAGACTTGGTGGCCTTGGGCGATCAGTGCATCACAGAGGTGAGAGCCGATAAAACCGGCTCCACCGGTGATGAAAACGCGCATGGGGGCGAGTCTATCGGTTCGCGGGGTGTGAGCCCGTTGGATGAACGCTGAACTCTGATTGTTCATGGCTATTGTCACTGGCAGAGAGTAGATTGAAAGTATGAATAGCCAGATAAGGTATTTCTTAGCCCGGGTTGCATGCGCCGCATTAGTAATTTCGCTATTTTCTGGTTCACCTGCTCAAGCAGAAGAGTTATACACGCTCCAAAACGCCAACGGAGGATTGACTGCCGGAGCAACTTTGGTTTGCAGCGATGATGTTTGTGGTCCTAATGGATCTTTCTCAACGAACCCTTTAACTATGTCGCAAATTAGCGCCAGTTATGGATGCACGCCAGGTCCTTGCATCTTCGTGCATGTGGATAGTCAAACACGTTTACCGATTTCTCCTGAACAAAAAGCCGCAGCTGATGCAGCGGCAAAAGCCTCGGCGGATGCCGCAGTAGCTGCGAGTGCAAAACTTGCTGCAGAGGCAGCAGCCGCTGCCGCAGCAGTAATCACAGCATCGGGCGGAACTCAACAACAAGCAGATGCAGCAGCCGCTGCCGCAATTGAAGCAGCGAAAAGCAATCCCGTCAGTGGAATTGGCATGGTTATAGATTCAATTAGCCAAACCGACATCCAATTTGGAATATGTTTCTATTCACGTAATCAATCTCGCATCAGCTACACAAATGTAAGTTACGCATGGGAAGTTAAAGATGAGACAAGAACTCTAGATTCAGGTTCGGGTCCCCCATCGGGAGTTACCCTGATTGAATCAGGGGCGTGTAATTACGGAAATAGTAAAGTTTTAAATGTGCGTGTTTCGAATTTAACGCCAGGTGTAACTTATTTTGTGGAAACTCGTGGAAGCAATGCCGGAGTTCAATTCACAAACCGAGAATCTTTCACTACTCAAAAAAGGCTGATAAACACCTCATTACCAGCAGTTGATTCTTCGACTGTTTTGTCAGATTCAAGGACGTCGTTAGCCAGTGAGACAGTAACTGCGCTATCGACAGCAATTCAAATAGAAGTTGCTCCAACCACCGGATCAACCACTTTGCAATCTCCTGAGCCCATCGCTGTTGAAGCGCTAGAAAGTGACGGAGAGGAAATTGATGCTCCGCCATCAGGAGAGATTTCCATTCGCAAAGAATCATCGGGAAAGTACTTAATTTCACTTGATTCAAATATATATAAAGGTGAATTAATGGTTAGAGCCTTTAAGAAAGGTTCGAAGCTAATTGTTTTTAAGGTAAAGACAAATATCGATGGCAGAGCAGCAATTAGAACTTCTCGAAATCTAGCTGGATTCAAGTTGGCTGTTTACACGGGAGATGTCCTCTTAGATTCTATAAAGCTCTAACCAACCGCATCCTTATATTCCAAAACTTCAGCTGACACTGACGTAGTGCTAAGGCTATTCACAGGCGAACAAGGCATGGTTTGGGTATGAAGTCGCCAACTTTCCGCAAGTACACATCTGCGGGCACTGATTGGGCGGCGTGGTTATTGGGCATTGGCTTGGGGCTGACTTTGGCGTTGCAGTTAACGACGATGCGCCAGAGCGATATCAATTCGGTTTATGCAGCGATTGCTTCGATCTCGCGCTTTGCTGCGTTGATTGGCACATACTTTGCGATCGTTGGCATTTTCTTGGTGGCGCGAATTCCTTGGGTAGAACGCGGTGTGGGGCACGATCGTTTGGTTACTTGGCATCGCAAGTTGGGGCCGTGGAGTTTGTATCTAATCGGTTTTCACGTCTTGTTTATCATTTTAAGTTTTGCGGGGCAGGATCAAGTTTCATTAGCTGTTGAACTTTGGCGGATGCTCAATACCTTCGAATGGATGTGGCCGGCGCTCGCTGGCTTTGTGTTGATGGTGGCGGCGGGGGTTACTTCATATAAGAAAGCGCGCGCCAAGATGAGTTATGAAACTTGGTGGATCATCCACGTTTATACCTACATCGCTGTCGCTGCATCGTTTATGCATCAAGTTGTTAACGGGCAGATGTTTATCGATCATCCGCTAAATCGTGCGTATTGGACTTTTCTTTATGTTGCTATGGCCTTTTCGATTATTTGGTGGCGAATCGGTATTCCGCTGGGGCGTTCGCTGCGCCATAACTTGCGCGTTGAAAAGATTGTTACCGAAGGTCCAGGTGTGGTCTCTGTTGTGATGAAGGGGCGAAAGCTCACTGATTTGGCGGCAGAGGGTGGGCAGTTCTTTGGTTGGCGCTTTGCCGCGAAAGGACATTTCTTGATGTCACATCCTTATTCGTTATCTGCGGCGCCGACTGCACATTATTTGCGCATAACAGTTAAAGACCTGGGCGATCACTCGCGTTCGTTGGTGCATTTAAAGCCAGGCACCCGCGTCTTTGTGGAAGGCCCATATGGCGCTTTTACTGCGGGGCGCGCGACTATGCCGCATGTTGTCTTGGTTGGTGGCGGGGTTGGAATTACACCGGTGCGCGCTTTAATTGATGAGTTTAAAAACGGTGTGCAGATTGATTTAATTTATCGCGCTTCGCGAAAAGAAGATTTGGTGCTAAAGGACGAGTTGGATTATTTGCAATATCACTCAAATGGATCAATTCGCATTCATTATTTAATTGGGTCTCGTAAAGAGCATCCGATGGATGCCAAGTCGCTAAAGGCTTTAGTGCCGCGCTTTGCTGATTCTGATGTTTACATCTGCGGTCCGGGGCCGTTGGTAGAAGCGGTTAAGGCGGCAGCCGAGGATCTTGGCGTGCCGAAGAACCGTTTTCATGAAGAAGCTTTTGCATTCCACAGCGAGTAACGAAGAAATAGTCGCAGCCCAAGTTCTGGCAGCGTTCAGTAATTTCACAGATAGGTGCGAGAAGGTACGGATATGAAACGCGCGTTATTGATTGCAACTGGCACAGTCGGTGGACTCGGTGCCGTCTTGGCAGTGACGCCTCCGCAATTTACTTCGACTGAGAATTCTTCACTAGCAATGGCTGGCATTGGTGCGCCAGCTTCGACGGCAACGGCGCAAAGTGCAACACAAACGCAGACACCTGCGGTAAATACTCCAGCTCCTGCGCCGATTCAAACGACTAAGTCAGTAAGTGGAATATTTACCGGTGATTCAGTTGATGTTAAATATGGTTTTGTTCAAGTAAAGATCACTGTTGTGAACGGCAAGATTACTGAAGCCCAAGCAGTGCAAGCTCCATCAGGTAGAAATGATCGCTGGACTCAGATGTCGGTCCCTGTTCTGCGCCAGCAAACTTTAACGGCGCAATCTGCCAACATCACGGGCGCATCAGGCGCCTCTTACACTTCTTATGGTTGGTACACATCATTGGCTAGCGCGCTGGCAAAGGCGGGGTTGTAAGTTATCTTCGTGGCTCGCAAACGGTATGAGATAAACGTTTGGGGAACCGTACTCTTTTTAGATCTGGGCTCGTCTTCTATTACTGAATCTGCAATAGATCAAGCTGTAGATCTTGTCAAAGACTTTGTATTTGAAGTCGATGAAGTATTTTCAACATATAAAGAAAACTCGTTTGTTTCACGGTTGCGCCGTGGGGAAATTACGATTGAAGATTGTCCCGAAGATTTACAAGAAGTTTGGCGGCTCTGCGCGGTTGCGCGTGATTTAACGGAAGGCGCATTTGATCCGTGGGCGGTCTCTGGAGGTTTTGATCCTTCAGGTTATGTGAAGGGCTGGGCGGCTGATCGCGTTGCACAGATTTTGGCTAACGCTGGGTGCGAACACATTCAAGTAAATGCTGCGGGCGATTTAACTCTGCGTGGTGGCGTTAATGACAAGGGAGTAGTTGAACCTTGGAAGATCGGTGTTGTTAATCCCGATAACCGCCAAGAAGTGCTGCGCATCTTCGAGATAAACGATGGTGCGATTGCCACGAGTGGAACTTATGAAAGAGGCGCGCATATTTTTGATCCGGCCAATGGCACGATTGCAATTGGCGCAAAATCGGCAACAGTGCTCGGTCCAGATGGTGGTTTAACCGATGCGCTGGCAACAGCGTTGATGGTGGCTGGTGAAGATGGTGCAGGTTGGTTTGCACAGCCTGAATTAAGCGAATATTCCGCGTGGGTTATCGATCGCCACAGCGGTGGCGCTTGGGGAATTGGCCCCGCAATTTTTAGCTAGCGTTATTCAGCGTCACGACTTCATCGCTAGTTAAATCAACAAGCTGCATGATTTCGTGCAACTGTTCTACGGTGCGGGCGGATGCAATAGGTGTACTTACTTGTTTGTTGGCTCTTATCCAGGCCAGTGCAACGGCAGATATTGAAGAATTATGGGCTTGCGATATTTTTGTTAGCGCATCGACTACCGCATAACCTTTTTCGTTTTGATAATTAGCGACACCGGCGGAGCGAATTGATTCGACGGTAACGCCGGGGCGATATTTTCCAGTTAAGAATCCACGAGCGAGGCCAAAGAAAGGTAGAGCCGATATTTCGTTAGCCTTAAGAACGTGTTGTTGCTCTGATTCAAATGGATTTCTCTCCACCAAGTTATATTGATCTTGCAAGCATATGTATTTAGGTAAGTTCTCTTTAGTCGCGATATCCAACGCCTCTTGCAGGCGGGCACCAGAATATTTCGAAGCACCGATGTAACGGATCTTTCCTTCATTAATCAAAGTTTGATAAGCGCCCAAAGTTTCTGCAAGTGGCACATCTTGATCATCGAGGTGTGAGTAATAAAGATCAATATGATCAGTTTGCAATCTCTGTAAAGAGTCATTACACGCCGCAATAATGTTTTCGGGACGTAAACCTGCACGAGTTGAAAGCTGTGCAACTTTTGTTGCAATAACAAATTGGTGGCGCTTGCCGCGTGATTTCATCCAGTTTCCAATAATTGTTTCCGACTCTCCGCCTTTATTGCCGTCGACCCATTCGGAGTAAACATCGGCGGTGTCGATGAAATTGCCACCTAAAGAATCAAATGCGTCTAGAACAGCGTGCGATTGGCTCTCATTAGCGCTCCAGCCGAATACGTTTCCACCGAGGCAGAGTGGGTAGACATCGAGAGTGGTGGCCGGAATGGTTATTTGTGCGGAGTTCGTCATATGCCAACGTTAGGGCAAGATAGCCCAGTGGCAAAGGAGACGTTGTGAGCATTTGGGTTTGCGGTGAAGTGTTAATCGATCTTTTGCCGGGGACCCCAGAACGTCGCGCCGTTGTCGGAGGCGGACCAGCAAATACTGCAAAAGCTTTAGCGCGTTTGGGTCACGATGTGCAATTCATTGATGGAATTTCAACCGATGACTACGGCGTTAAAGCACGTGCAGAGTTATTGGCTGATGAAGTTAAGTTAGATCTCGCACTAACCAGTGATAAACCAACTTGTCTAGCAATTGTAACTTTAGCCGATGATCGCAAAGCGAGTTATGAATTTAAAATAGATGGCACCGCTACTTTTGACTTTGATTTAAATTGGTTGCCAGATCCTTCAGTACACAAGCCAAATGTTTTGCATATTGGAACACTCGTAACGATCGTAGAACCCGGTGCATCAGTTCTTTATGACTGGGCGCTGCAGGTTGCTGAATTTGCTCCAATTGTCTTTGATCCAAATATTCGCCCATCGGTGATGGGTGATCGCGATAGATATCAAGCAGCGGTTGAAAAGTGGGCCGCTATTTCTAGCATCATAAAAGTGAGCGATGATGATCTGGCCTGGCTATTTCCCGATCAACCATTTGAAGAAATTGCTAAACGCTGGGTTGCTGATGGCGCAGCGTTAGTCATTGTTACGCGCGGCGTTAACGGCTCAATTGGATATACCGAAAGCGGAGTTGAAGAAGCCCTTGGCGTGAAGATTGATTTAGTTGACACCGTTGGGGCGGGTGACACCGTTGGGGCAATTGTTATCGAGGCGATGTTGCAAGATGGAATTTTATCTCTGCAAGGAGAAGGTTTAAAGAAAGTGCTCAATCGCGCAGCAGCCGCCGCCGCGATCACTTGTTCTCGTGCCGGAGCCCAGCCTCCTTACAAGCACGAGTTAACTAAACTTTAATAGGCGTTTTCATATGCAATACATTGATGATGCAGAATTCCAGATAGCTATTGATTTAGATAATGGCGCACGAATTTCATCGATAACTTGGCGCGATCTGCAATTTACTATCCCGTACCGCGGCACACCGTTGCACAGCGGTTGGTACTCAATGGGCCCATGGGCTGGACGAATTCGCGATGGAATCATTCGCGGGGCTGACGGAGAAGAGTTTCAATTGCCTACAAATATTGTGCCACCGCATGCAATGCACGGCTTTGGATTTACAGCTTCGTGGCAAGAAATTGGTCCGGGGCGTTCAATGTTGCATCTACCAAAACCTTATGGCGGCGCAACCATGGAACAAACAATTGAAGTTTTAGATGATGCAATTCGTTGGTCTTTGGAATACGACCCAGGTGATTGCAAATTGCCGGCGTGGATCGGAATGCATCCCTGGTTTGCACGTGATCTTGATCGTGGCGCGAGTGCAGAGATTGAATTTAAAGCAGCGAAGATGTTAAAGCGTGATGACGAAGGAATTCCAACTGGCGAAATAATTGCGCCAACAAATGGAACTTATGATGACGCCTTTACTGAAATTCAAGGCGTGCCCGCGATTATTTGGGAAGATGCTGCGCGCATAGATATCGAATCAGATGCGCCGTGGTGGGTAGTCTTTAACGAAGATTCCGAAGGTATCTGCATAGAACCTCAAACTGCGCCGCCAGATGCGCAGAATTTAGGTATAAGTGGCGAACATTACCTAGAAGCGCTATTTGTATTTTCCGAAAGTTAATCGGCGAAACATAGGATTGGGATATGTCAAAACAAATTGATCGCACTCACTTGGCAAAGCTTCGTAAAGTCGAAGAAGAGCGTTTCTTAGCAAACCATAAGAAAAGCGGCGAAGCATTCTCTGATTCGCAAAAAGTGATGCACGAAGGTGTTCCGATGTCTTGGATGGCTAAGTGGCCAGGAGCGCACCCAGTCTTCGTAAAGGAAGCCAAGGGCGCAAAGTTCACCGATATTGATGGCAATACTTATATCGATTTTTGTTTAGGCGATACCGGATCAATGACGGGGCATTCACCAGATGCCACCATCGCTGCAATTAAGCGCCAAGCAGATATCGGCATCACTTCAATGTTGCCAACGCTGGATGCAGCCATTGTTTCAAAAGAGTTAGCTGCGCGCTTTGGTCTGCCTAAATGGCAATTTACAGTGACTGCAACGGATGCTAATCGCCACGTTATTCGCTACTGCCGTTTGATCACCGGCCGCAGCAAGATAATTGTTATCGATCGTTGTTATCACGGAAGCGTTGATGAAACTTTTGCGACTTTAGATGAGGCGGGAAATACGGTTAAGCGTGAAGGTAATTTAGGCGCACCCGTTGATTTAGCTGTCACAACTCGCGTTGTGGAATTTAATGACCTTGCTGGAATGGAAGCTGCACTTAAGCATGGTGATGTTGCGGCGATCTTGATGGAGCCCGCAATGACAAATGTTGGCATTGTGTTACCTGACAATGGCTATTTATATGCGGTGCAAGAGCTTGCTAAGAAATATGGCGCGCTCTTAATAATTGATGAGACCCACACGATCTCTGTTGGCCCTGGCGGTATGACGCAAGACCTTGGTCTTAAGCCTGATTTCTTAACTATTGGCAAAGCAATTGCCGGCGGAATCCCAGTTGGAACATTCGGAATGACTGAAGATGTTGCCAATTCAATTAAGAAACTAGTTGAGTTAGAAATCATTGATACTGGTGGAATCGGCAGCACGCTGGCCGGAAATGCAATGTCACTTGCTGCAATGCGCGCGACTTTAAGTGAAGTACTAACCGCTGATGCCTTTGTAGAGATGATCGCCCTTGGTGATCGTTGGAGCGATGGCGTTGATGCGGCAATTGCCGAATTTGACCTGGATTGGCATTGCAACCGCCTTGGTGCACGTGGTGAGTACATCTTTAAAGGTAAAGCACCACGCACAGGTCGCGAAGCAGCTGAATCTGGCGACTTTGAACTCGAGCAGTACATTCACTTGCGTTTATTAAACGATGGCTTCTTGCTGACTCCATTTCACAATATGGCGTTGATGTCGCCGGCAACAACTGCCGCCGATGTTGATGCGCATACAGCTGCGTTTCGCGCGATGTGCGCCGATTTGATCGGCTAGTTATTACTCATTAAAAAGAGAAAGCCCCACATCTCTGTGAGGCTTTCTCATCCCGCTTAAGTTATCTGATTCGCAGAATAAAACTTAAGCTTATTGATTCGAGCGATTTAACTTTCGCCAGTGATCTCACTCCCGAACCGTTGAGCAAATTATAGAGAAATACCTTGTGGATTACAAGGTATTTTTGTCGGTGGTGTGCATAAAGGTGCACAAATGGAAAAATTTATAACGCGCTATAGCCAAACATATATTCTGGTTGGTGAACTTGAACTAATTCTTCGCGTAAGGCTTATTGAGACTCTAAGTAAATATGCTTTAGAAAAAGGTTACACAGAGTGGCATCAAGTCCTGGATACGAAAACCACATTTGACCCGAACAAGCCGAGCGCCAGCTTTGGGTTTTGGCGAGACGTTTTATCACAGCGCAACTTCACAAAACTTTGGCTTCCCTGCACCAAGAATGCATTTTTGGATCTGCCTTTCTCGGAATCCTTCAGAACCTACCAAAAAATCGATAACCGAATGCATTACGCGGTCGGAACTAGAAACCGGGTTTGCCACTTTAATTTCGCAAATGTGCGAAACGTTAAACATGAAGAAGCCAATCTGAGATGGCTTATTAGGGCGCTAGGAAAAGATGTTAGTTAAAGCCCAGACTCGTATAAAGTGCTAAACCTGCTTCATTATCGGCATCAACATAAAGCATTGAGTGCTTTAGCCCTTTAGCAACTAAGTAATTGATTGCCGCGACCGATACTGCGCGACCAATGCCTTGATGGGCATGATCGGGATCAACTCCAACAACATATAACTCGCCAACGGGTTCTTGATTAACAAAGTCTTGGTGGATCTTGGTCCAGACAAATCCAACGATTTCATCGCCTTTTGTGGCAAGAAAGAAACCTGCTGGATCAAACCAATTCTCGGCCATTCGGTTTTCTAAATCCTGCAAGGCCCAATTACCTTGATCTGGATGGCTTGTGAAAATTTTATTGTTTAGCGCCAACCAGCGATCTTTATCTTCTTTAGGTTCGAATGTGCGGATTTTATATTCGCGCTTTGTTGTTGGAAGCGGATCAGTAAGTGATCTGTGGATCTTAAGAATATGGCGCATTGCGGTTAGACCCGCTCGGTAAGTTGGCTCTCTTTGCCAGCGCTTGGAAGGGTGAAGCGATAACCAACATTGCGAACCGTACCGATGATCGATTCAAATTCAGGACCAAGCTTGGAACGCAGGCGACGAATGTGAACATCCACGGTGCGAGTTCCACCGAAATAGTCATATCCCCAAATTTCTTGCAACAACTGTGCGCGAGTAAATACCCGGCCAGGATGTTGTGCCAAATATTTTAGAAGTTCAAATTCTTTAAAAGTTAAATCAAGTGCGCGACCCTTTAACTTTGCAGTGTAAGTACTTTCATCAATGACAACATCACCAGTGCGAATTTCACCAGCAGTCGGATCTGCAGCAGTAAGTGCCGCAAGGTGTGCACCGATTGAGATACGAATGCGCGCATCAACTTCTGCAGGACCAGCGGTGTCGAGCATTACATCATCGACTCCCCAATCCGCACTCATCGCAGAGAGTCCGCCTTCAGTAGTGATGGCAATTACCGGTGCGCCAACACCAGTAGAAGTAAGTAGGCGAGTTAAATTCTTTGCTGCAGGTAAATCACGGCGAGCATCGACAAAAACGATATCCATAACTGGTGAATCGATTAAAACGCTCGCTTCGGCGGGCAAGATTTTTACTGTGTGCTGCAAGAGAGCAAGCGATGGCAGAACTTCCGCGCTGGCGCCATTGGTGTTTGTCAGTAACAACACCTTGGCCATGGGGTAAGCCTTTCGCGATAATTGAGTTAGTGATATCTGCTTAAGTGAGAGAGAATACTCCTGTGAAAACCTTCATTCCACTCGCGATCGTGCTGGTCGCCGCCACCGGGTTTGGCATCTGGTATCAGCGCACCCGTGGGGAATTCCGCAAGAAGAAGACGGTTAATGGACCAAAACTAACCGCTGCGATCGTCGGCACCGAGCTCGGATCTCGCGCCACGATGGTGCAATTCTCATCAGCATTTTGCACGCCCTGCCGTGCGACCAAGGTGTTGCTCGAAGATATGGTCAAGACCATGCCCGATGTTCATTACGCCCACATCGATGCCGAATCTCATCTCGAACTCGTGCGCAAATTAGATATTCGCTCGACACCAACAACCTTATTCTTAAATGGCGCCGGCGTTGAAGTTGGCCGTGCAATGGGAACGCCAAAGCGCGCTCAAGTACAGGCTGCAATCGCCGCTATTCATTGAGTTGCTGAAGTTGCGAAGGACTTGCAAGTAGCAAATTGATCCTGCCGGCTTTACTCTTTATACATGTTCCGCATCAAAACCAGTTACTTCACAAAGCGCCGTGTGCTTGATTACGGTCGCTTAACTGGCGCTATCTGTTGTGCTTAGTTTGCAATTTTAAAAACTAAAACCCACAACCCATAAGCGAGAAAAGTTAAGGAAGTAAAAATGTCAGTATCAATAGATTCACGCGGCCCACGTTGGTCAGCACTCATAACAACAATCGTTCTTGCAACCGCTCTTGTGACATCGAGTCTTTGGGTAATTGCTTATCAAGCAGTCGTCTTTGCTATAGGCGCTATTCGCGGTCCGCAATTCACACCGAATGCGGTTATCTTTAAAAAAATAATTAGGCCGCGTTTAAAGTCAGAAGTGACTTTCGAAGATGTTCGCCCGCCGCAATTTGCACAAGCAGTAGGTCTTGGTTTTGCACTGATCGCCGTTATCGCATCTGTGGTTGGAGCCGGCGGGGTCTTCACAATTGCAGTTGGATTTGCACTTGCTGCAGCGTTTCTAAATGCTGCATTTAACTTCTGTCTAGGTTGCCAGATGTATTTGCTCATCTTGCGCGTCCGCACAGCTAAGTAACTCGTTTTACCCAATTAAATAAGCATATAAATAGGAGAGAAAATGTCACGTGAAACATCACTAGTCAGCGCCGATTGGGTAGCTGAAAATATTAATAACCCAAAGGTAGTAATTGTGGAGGTTGACGAAGACACCACTTTGTACCAGCAAGGCCATATCGAAAACGCAATCACCTTCCACTGGCGCGATGACCTGCAAGATGGACTTATCCGCGATCTAATTTCGAAGGATAAGTTTGAAGCGCTACTTTCGAAGTCAGGTATTTCAAATGATTCAACTGTCATCCTTTACGGTGGCAACAACAACTGGTTTGCAACCTACGCGTTCTGGTATTTCAAGGTTTATGGCCACCAAGATGTTCGCTTGCTAGACGGTGGGCGCAAGCGCTGGGAACTCGATGCTCGTCCTTTGGTTACCGAAGTGCCAACTCGCACCGCAACTCGTTATGTGGCAAAAGAGCGCGATAACTCAATTCGTGCTTACCGCGATGAAGTAATTGCAGCAATCGGCACACTAAACATTGTTGATGTGCGCTCACCGGCTGAATTCAGCGGAGAACTTGCCGCACCAGCACATTTGCCACAAGAGCAAGGTCAGATCAAGGGACACATTCCAACTGCGAAAAATATTCCATGGTCAAAAGCTGCAAATGAAGATGGCACGTTTAAATCAGATACGGAGTTAAAAGAACTTTATGTAAGTGCCGGTGTTGATCTTACAAAAGATACCATTGCGTACTGCCGTATCGGAGAACGTTCTGCATTCTCTTGGTTTGTTCTTCACGAGCTACTTGGTGTTGCAAACGTTAAGAATTACGACGGGTCTTGGACAGAATATGGTTCACTAGTTGGCGTACCTGTAGCTGTAGGCGCATAAGTTGAAGACTTGCGGTGCAACTCCCGGCGGTCCATCACTCGATGGCATTGACATAACAACACAAACAATCATTCAAGGTGTTGTTCTCAGTGTCGGAGACGACGGAGTACCTAACGGAACTCTGGTCGCTAACGCACATGTGCGATTGTTAGATCGCGACGGAGAATTCACCGCAGAACTTCCAACCAATTTGCAAGGACAATTTCGTTTCTTCGCTGCCCCTGGTGTTTGGACTCTCGTAGTTCAAGCCCCGGGTGCGCGCGTAGAGCAGCAAGTTACTGCTGCACAGGGCGTTCCCGCAGATCTCGTAATTTCACTTTAAAGGTAGACTTATTTCATGGCTGATAAACACGAACTCCGCGATAAAGGTCTGCGCTTAACGCCTCAACGCGAACTTGTTTTATCTGCAGTGCGCGAGCTGGGTCATGCGACACCTGAAGAAGTTGCTGAAAAGGTTCGTTCAACTCATCCGGGAATCAATCTTTCTACTGTTTATCGCAACTTGGAAACTCTTGAAAATGTGGGCCTTGTGCAACATACGCACTTAGGCCACGGGGGAGCGACTTATCACGCAGCTGAAGAGCTGACCCACCTACATTTAGTTTGTAGCGATTGTGGATCTGTTGGCGATGCACCGATTGATGTCGCAGCTAATTTTGTGCAAAATCTCGCTGATGATTACGGTTTTAAAACAGATGTCACTCACTTTGCTGTTTACGGATTATGCGCTGCGTGCGTTAAGTAATTATGACTGCGGTATTAGTAGAAGATGGCGTCGATAAGGGTGCTATTTGGCACTTTGGCGAACCGAATAAAGAGCAGAAAGCCATGCTCGAAGGCAAAGCTTGGGCCGATCTATCTCATCTAAATGTAATCGCCGTATCCGGCGCCGATCGCCTGAAATGGTTACACGATTTAACTACTCAACACTTATCTGAACTTGGCGTTGGCCAATGGAGTTCTGCGCTGATATTAGATCCACAAGGCCACGTTGAGTATCAATTTAATTTGGTAGACGACGGCGAAACTACTTGGTTGGTTCTTGATCCGGGATATGCTGAAAATTTGATTGCATACTTGCAGAAAATGAAATTTATGTTGCGCGTTGATGTGCGCGATGCTTCAAGTGAGTTCGTTGTGCTTCGTGCACCAGGTGCCGCAACTGATATTGGTGGACCATTTGCGTTGGTGCCACGCGCAGAGTTAAAAGAGATGCAAGAAACCTTTGGGGCTACTGCAATGCAAGTTGGCACTTGGGCACTTGATGCAGAACGCGTTGCAGCGGGGCGGCCGCGCATAGGTTTTGAGACAGACCACAAATCAATCCCTAACGAACTTGGCGTTTTAAACAAATCAGTACATATGAATAAAGGTTGTTATCGCGGTCAAGAAACTGTCGCAAAGATCTTTAATCTCGGCAACCCTCCACGTCGTCTGGTTATGTTGCATTTAGATGGCAGCCAAGTTGTAATGCCCGCACCTGGCACGCCGGTGATGAATGGTGAAGTACAAGTTGGTTTTCTTGGCACAGTTGCGCGCCACTTTGAACTCGGCCCAATCGCACTTGCCGTTATTAAACGAACAACACCGGTTGATGCGCAGTTGACGGTGGAAAACGTAGCCGCATCGCAACAAGTGATTGTGCCCGCATAAATGGAGACCATCGGACAAGGCTTGATTGTTCTGGTAGCAATGCTGGTCATAATGTGGACGGTGAAGAAGCTCTAAACCCTTACTATTAAGGCGTGGAAATCGTTAGCGCTGTTCTTCTCGGAGTTATCTCTCTGATAATCGGTGTCGCGCTGGTGATTTACGGTTTTCGTGGGCGTCGCGAATCTCAAGCTCGCGATGCGCGCACATATCGAAGGGGAAGACTTTAAGTGGTTTTTACTATTCCTGAAGGGTTGCACCCAGATTTAAATCCTTTGGCATGGATGGTCGGTACTTGGCGCGGAAAAGGTCGCGGGGATTACCCAACAATTGAAAGTTTTGAATATGCGCATGAAGTTGTCTTCAACCACGACGGTCGCCCCTTTCTAAACTATTACTCACGATCTTGGATCATTGATAAAGATGGCGAAATCATTCGACCCGCAGGATCAGAAACTGGCTTCTGGCGCGTTAAACCAAATAACGTTTTGGAAGTTGTGATCTCACATAACACTGGAATTTCTGAAGGATGGGTTGGACAGTTTGATGGTCCCAAGATTCAGCTAGTTATGGATCAGGGTTATTCAGCGCCGTCGGCAAAGATTGTCACCGCCGGTGTGCGTTTATATGGCCTTGTTGCAGGCGAACTATTTTTTGCATACGACATGGCTGCAGAAGGTCAAGAGTTACAAGCACATATTTGGTCATCACTAGAACGCCAAACCGAGTAAAGGTTGCGCAAAAATGTTTAACGATGCGGTCTTAGCTGAATACGTTCGCGACGGCGTTGTTGAATCCGAACATCGTGGTTTTTTGGTGGCGTTAAACGCAGATGGTTCAATCTTTAAATCACTTGGTGATGTAGAAACCAAGATCTTTCCCCGCTCAACAGTTAAATGCGCACAGGCATCTGCAATGGTGCGCAACGGTTTAGATTTAGAGCCGCGCCTGTTGGCACTTGCCCAATCAAGTCATTCTGGTGCTGATATACATATGGACGGCGCCCGCGAAATTTTGGCATCAGTTGGGTTATCTGAAAGCGCTTTGCAATGCGCGCTCGATCGTCCTCTTGGTGATGCCGAACGTCGCGCTTGGGGAGAAAAGCCACCTACTCAAATCGCCATGAATTGCAGTGGAAAACATGCCGCGATGTTGGCTACTTGTGTGAAAAATGGTTGGCCTATCGAAAGTTATTTAGAACAAAGCCATCCACTACAACTAGCGATCAAAGCAGAGTTAGAGGAATTAGCAGGAGAAACAATCTCATTAACTTCTACAGATGGTTGCGGTGCGCCACTCTTCTTGCTTTCACTAATTGGCCTGGCACGCGCAGTTCGTGCAATCACTATTTCAAATGATCCCGTGCATCAAAGTGTTATGAGCGCTGCGCGCGCATTTCCCGAAATGGTCGGTGGAATCGGTCGCCACAACACTGAGATGATGCAGCAAGTTCCTGGGTTGTTTATGAAAGATGGCGCCGAAGCGGTCAATGTTTGTTCGCTCGCCGATGGACGTACTTTTGTATTTAAAGTAAGTGATGGATCACTTCGTGCATTTCGCACAATTGTGCACGCCTGCTTAAAAGATTTTGGGATTGATACACCGCTTACCCTAGAAAAAGTAATGGGTGGTCCGCGTGTAATTGGCACCATTCGCGCAACGATTTAATGAGGCGTATCCTTCGGTTATGAAACGTCGCGTGGCCATGTTGATGGTCCACACCTGCCCACTTGAGCAGGCTGGAATTGGCGACGCTGGTGGAATGAACATTTACGTTGCCGAAAGTGCAGCGCGAATGGCGGCGCAAGGTGTTGAAGTAGATATCTTCACTCGTCGTGATCATTTAGATCTGCCCGAAGTTGTTGAACTTTCACCCGGTGTGAATGTGCATCACTTAGATGCCGGGCACGATCTGCACTGGACGAAAGAACAAGTTCCAGCACACTTTAAAGAGTTAAGTGCGGAATTTAAGAAAGCGCTATCTGGTGAGCGACGTTATGACTTAATCCATTCTCATTATTGGCTATCGGGCAAGGTCGCGATGCCAGTTGCAAAAGAGTTAAAGATGCAGTTGGTGCACACCATGCACACAATGGCGCGGGTGAAGAATTTAAATCTTGCTGAAGGTGAATCTCCTGAACCAATGATTCGCGTGCAGGGTGAAACCCAGATTGTGGCTGCGGCCAATGCCTTAACTGCTAATACCGATGCAGAAGCGGCCAGCTTGGTTTCCTTATATGAAGCCTGTCCCGACATTGTTCACGTTGTAACTCCAGGAGTTGATCTTTACAACTTCACACCAGGTGCGGGACGCGGTGTTGCTCGTGAGGTAGTTGGAATCGCTAACGATGCTCTCGTCATTACCTTTGTCGGACGCATTCAGCCACATAAAGGACCAGAACTGTTGATTCGCGCCACCGCCGAAATGCTCTCGCACACACCTCTTCTTCGACCTAAGCTGCGCGTTTTCATCGTCGGTGGAGCATCGGGCGCCAACGGAAGTGAAGTTGAGCGCTTAAAAGAATTAACAACTTGGCTCGGTATCGATGATGTAATTTCATTTGCACCACCTGTCGCGCGCACAGAACTTCCTAATTGGTATCGCGCTGCTGATTTAGTTTGCGTACCGAGTTACTCTGAAAGTTTTGGTTTAGTCGCACTTGAAGCGCAAGCCTGTGGCACACCCGTTGTTGCCACCGCAGTTGGCGGACTTCGCACCGCAGTTGCCGATGGTATTTCCGGGGTACTAGTTGATGGACACGACCCACGCGCCTGGTCATCTGTTTTAGCGCGTTTGCTGCAAGAACCACAACGCCGCGTATTGCTCTCAATGGGCGCGGTTGAACATGCTTCGCACTTCGGATGGGATGCAACCGCGCGCGGAACTTTAGATATTTACGATCAAGTTATAACCGAAGCAGCTCGCGTAAATAAGTCGATCGGTTAATAAATGGCGGCGGTTGATCCTCGGATCGTGATTGAAGAATTTTTAGATTCGCACGACCTGGAATTTGATCAGAAAGATCCCAATACTTTTCTAATTACTCTGCCAGGCGAGAAAAAACTGCAGACCCATTGCGCCTTGATCGTTGGTGATCACTCTCTAAGTATTAACGCATTTGTTATTCGTAAACCTGATGAAAACGTCGGTGCTGTCCATGCTTGGTGCATGGCAAAAAATGCCGGGATGTATGGAATCGCCTTTGCCATTAACGAGTTAGGCGATATTTTTCTAGTTGGACGATTGCCACTTGCGGCGGTCAATGATCGCGAGATAGATCGATTAGTTGGCGCGGTATTGCAATATTCTGATTCATCTTTTAATCCGCTATTAGAACTTGGATTTGCCAGTTCAATCCGTCGTGAATGGGCTTGGCGTGTCAGTCGTGGAGAATCTTTATCAAATCTCGATGCCTTTAAGCACTTGATTTAATTATTCACCTCACACATGGCAAGATAGGACTATGTCCAACTACGAATTGATCTTATTGCGCCACGGCGAATCTGAATGGAATGCAAAGAATCTCTTCACTGGTTGGGTGGACGTTCGCCTTTCGACTGCTGGCGAAGCAGAAGCAGCCCGCGGCGGTAAGTTATTGGCCGAGCGAAATTTATTACCGGATGTAGTTCACACATCTTTATTGCGACGCGCAATACATACTTCACAACTTGCACTAGATTCTTGCGATCGCCATTGGATTCCAGTTCGACGCTCTTGGCGCTTAAATGAACGCCATTACGGTGCGCTGCAAGGTAAGGATAAGAAAGAGACGCTGGCCAAGTACGGCGAAGAGCAATTCAAATTGTGGCGCCGTTCATTTGATGTGCCGCCTCCACCGATTGATTCAAATGATCCATATAGCCAAGCAAACGATCCACGTTACGCAGATTTAGGCGCACAACTGCCTGCAACAGAGTGCTTAAAGGATGTAGTAACTCGCATGATTCCTTATTGGCAAGAATCAATTATTCCTGACCTAAGGGCGGGAAAGCGCGTGCTGGTTACTGCACATGGAAATTCATTGCGGGCACTTGTGATGCATCTGGATGGGATTTCAGAAGCCGATATCGCCGAATTAAATATTCCTACAGGTATCCCGCTGCTTTATAACTTGGATTCAGATTTCAAGCCAGTTAAAAAGGGTGGAGAGTATTTAGATCCAGAAGCTGCGAAAGCGGCTATTCAGGCTGTGGCGAATCAGGGGAAGAAGTAGCCTCAACCAGATTTGACGTGACGTTCTTATAGTCATCACGTTTGTCACGAATAATTACATCTGCAGTTACCAAGCCGGCTCGTGCGAAACCTAGGCTAAGTGTTACGTGGCGGCCCGCAACTGCATTAACTCCAGAAAAAACTGCCTTCACATTTGCGCTTTCACCTTCAAAACGCAACGGAGCATTTTGCGCAAGTGTTGTGTCACCAGTAATCGTTGCGGCACCTCCACCAACTGCGATTCCAAGCAATTTATCGGGTTCTGCACCTTGATTAACAATAGTTCCGACTACAACTGCGTCACCATTTTCAGTGGCAACAAGCAATAAGTTAACAACTCTTATCGCGCTACCGTTTTGTGTGACTTTAACTTCTACACCATCTGTGACTTGCGTGATTGTTCGAGTTGCTGCGTTTTGCCCCGCTCCGCATGCGGTAAGAGTAGTTGCGATTAGCAGAGCAGAGATTATTGTGAAGATGCGACGCATGGGGCATATTCTCTCACGCCTTTTACCTCGGTTTGCCCCTTATTTAATGGGGTTTTCTCGCAGGAAAATCGCTGGTAGAATTGTCTGTCTAGCGAAGGGCAACACATGACATTTAAGGTCGGCGAAACCGTTGTTTATCCCCATCACGGCGCAGCTCTAATCGAAGCCATTGAAACTCGCATTATCAAGGGCGAAGAACGTACCTACCTAGTCTTAAAAGTTGCACAAGGAGATCTCACAGTTCGCGTTCCTGCAGATAATGTAGATCTCGTAGGAGTTCGCGACGTTGTCGATAGCGCCGGACTTGATCGCGTATTTAACGTACTTCGCCAGCCATATACCGAAGAGCCAACGAACTGGTCTCGTCGCTACAAAGCAAATCTTGAAAAACTTGCCTCAGGAGATGTCATCAAGGTCGCTGAAGTTGTGCGCGATCTTTACCGTCGCGACTTAGACCGTGGCCTCTCTGCTGGTGAAAAGCGCATGCTCGCCAAGGCGAAGCAGATCCTTATCTCTGAGCTTGCTCTTGCTGAGCGCACAGATGAAGAAAAGGCTGCAACTCTCCTTGACGAGGTTCTCGCTTCTTAATTAGCGCAACTAACTCATGATCGCCGCAATCATTGCCGCCGCAGGCAGCGGCGAAAGATTTGGCGCAGATATCCCTAAAGCACTGATCCAACTCGGTGATCGCACCTTAATTGAACATGCAGTTTCTTCCATCTCATCTGTTGCTGATCAAATTATCGTCACCGCACCTGCTGGTTATGAAAAGCAAATTCAAGCGCTAGTTGGCGATGGCATAACTGTTGTAACCGGTGGGGTAACGCGTTCGGAAAGCGTTCGTATCGGTTTATCCAAAGTTTTATGCGATGCTGAGTATGTCTTAATTCATGATGCAGCGCGTGCGCTCGCTTCACCAGCCCTGGCACAAAACGTTGTGGCTGCACTCAAATCTGGTGACGTTGCAGTTATTCCAGGGCTAACCCAAACAGATACTGTAAAAGTTGTCAGCGCTGATGGAATTGTTACTTCAACTCCTGATCGCAATTCGATGCGCAAGATTCAAACCCCTCAGGGATTTACTTACGCAGTAATCAATCAAGCGCACGCGGCATCAGGTGAGGCCACTGACGATGCTGCACTTGTTGAATCCATCGGAAAACCAGTGCGGGTTATCGCAGGTGAAGAACGCGCCCTGAAAATCACAACTGCATCCGATCTAGCAACTGCGCTGCAGTTCTTAGGTGAATTAAACTCCTTCAAAACTGGTGTGGGTGTTGATGCTCACCACTTCGAAGTTGGGCGACCACTTTGGCTCGCTGGTTTGTTATGGCCAGATCAAGATGGCGTTGAGGGACATTCAGATGGCGACGTGGCAGCACACGCAATCTGTGATGCGTTATTTGCAGCAAGTGGTTTAGGTGATTTGGGTTCAAACTTCGGAACAAATAAACCTGAATATGCTGGCGCTTCTGGCACAACGCTATTAAAAGAAACGCTAGCTTTAATTGAAAAGAGCGGATTTAAAATTTCGCATGTTTCGGTACAAGTTATTGGTAATCGTCCCAAGATTGGTTCACGTCGCGCCGAAGCAATTGCTGCGCTATCGCAGGCTTTAGGCGGCGCCGAAGTCGCGTTACTTGCAACAACAACCGATGGAATGGGCTTAACTGGCGAAGGCAAGGGCATCGCCGCCATTGCATCAGCGCTGATTTATTCTAAATAAGCCTTGCAAGATAGACTTAGCCAATGAGTTCGCTATCTTTATATGACACGCTAACGCGAACCACATCCCCATTTGTACCGATAAAAGCCGGCGAAGTCGGAATTTATTTATGTGGTGCAACTGTGCAAGCACCGCCGCATATCGGCCATGTTCGTTCTGGTGTTAACTTCGATATTTTGCGCCGCTGGCTGACTAAATCCGGCTACAACGTCACCTTTATCCGTAACGTCACCGATATTGATGACAAGATTTTGCATAAGGCAGTTCACGAAAAAGCACCTTGGTGGGCTGTTGCTATGAAATATGAACACGCCTTCTCTGATGCTTACGCTGCTTTAAATGTTGCGCCCCCAACTTACGAACCACGCGCAACCGGTCACATCACCCAAATGATTGAGCTAATGGCGCAATTGATAGAACGCGGTGCGGCATACGCCCCCGGCAACGGAGATGTTTATCTAGAAGTTCGTAAATTAGATTCTTATCTAACTCTTTCTCGTCAGAAAGTTGATGACTTGCTGCCTGCAGCAGATGCTGACGAAACATATAAGAAAGATCCGCGCGATTTTGCACTTTGGAAAGCGGCAAAGCCAGGAGATCCATCTTGGCCAACTCCGTGGGGAGCAGGACGTCCGGGTTGGCACTTGGAATGTTCTGCAATGGCGCACGCCTACTTAGGTGAGGCATTTGATATTCACGGCGGCGGTTTAGATTTAATCTTCCCGCATCACGAAAATGAGATCGCACAATCAGAAGCGGCAGGTTATGCATTTGCCAAGCGTTGGATGCATAACGCTTGGGTTACCGCATCTGGTGAAAAGATGAGCAAGTCACTTGGTAATTCACTACAAGTTGCCGAACTTCTAAAAACTGTGCGCGGAATTGAATTGCGTTGGTATCTCGGCAGCGCGCATTACCGTTCGATGCTCGAGTTTTCACACGAAGCACTGGCCGAATCGGCAACCGCGTTTCGTCGTATTGAAGGTTTCTTAAATCGCGCCACTGAAATTTTAGGATCAGCGCCAATTCCAGTTATTTCACAAGGATTTACCGATGCAATGAACGATGATTTAGCGGTGCCTACAGCGCTAGCAGGTATTTCAGAGGCGCTGCGATTGGGAAATAGCGCAATAACTTCGGGAGATAAAGCGGTGATCTCCGCCTCTGCTAGCGAAATTCGTGGAGCGCTAGAGGTACTTGGTTGCGATCCACTTGATCCCGCCTTTGCAATATCAGGTGGCACAGATTTAACAGATGCACTCGATGGCGTTATCCAACTCGCACTTGCACAACGCACTGCTGCACGAGATCGAAAAGATTTTGCAGCATCCGATCAGATTCGCGATGGACTTGCCGCACTTGGCATAATTATTGAAGACACAGCACAAGGGCCACGTTGGTCTATCTCACAGATAAGCGAGAAGTAAATGGCCGGCTCAGCAAAACCTCGTGGCGCAGCTCGAACCAGTTCTAAAAAAGGACCAACAGGTGGAACTGGCGGAAAAAATAAACGTCGCTTAGAAGGAAAAGGACCAACGCCAAAAGCGGAAGACCGTCCTTATCACGCAGCAGCAAAACGAAAGAAGGCTGCCGAAAAGAAAGCTGCTCCGCGCACTCGCACTGGCCGCAGCGAAAAACCAAAGGGTGAAATTGTTTCTGGTCGCAATGCGGTGCTTGAAGCGTTACGCGCGAGCGTTCCGGCAACAGAGTTAATTGTTGCGCGCAGTATTGACGTTGATGATCGCGTAGCCGAATCGCTACAACTTGCTTTGCATCACCAGCTACCAATTCGCGAAGTGCATCGTGCCGAAATTGAAGGTATTAGCGCTAATAGCCAAGGAATTATCTTGGCAATTAAGCCTTACCAATACTCTTCTTTCCAAGAGATCACTGAGCGTGCTAACCATCCAATTTTGATTGTCGCGCTTGATGGCGTTACTGATCCACGAAATCTTGGTGCGATTGTGCGAAGTGCAGCTGCATTTGGCGCAGCCGGTGTGGTTATGACCGAACGTCGCGCAGCCGCAATGACGTCATCCGCCTGGAAATCATCTGCTGGTGCTGCTGCGCGTCTGCCGGTTGCACAAGTAACCAATATGGCGCGCACAATTGAAGACGCGAAGAAAATTGGATGTTTTGTTATTGGCTTAGATGGTGAATCTGATCAGTCTTTGAGCGGCATGAAAGTTGCGAAAGAGAATGTAATGATCGTCGTTGGATCTGAAGGCAAAGGTCTATCTCGCTTAGTGCGCGAGAAGTGTGACTTAGTTGTTTCAATTCCGATGCGTGCAACTACTGAGTCTCTTAATGCAAGTGTGGCAACATCAATCGCCTTGTTCTGGGTTGACGAGCAACGTCGCAAATAATTATCTAGAAAGAGCTAGGAAATGAAATATAAGCGTTTAATAGTCTGTGGTGATTCGTACTCTGAAGGAATGTCCGATGAAATCATAAACGGGCAATACCGCGGCTGGGCAGATCGCATTGCAGATGTGATGGCGCAAGAAAATTCGGAATTCACTTATGTAAATTTGGCGGTGCGCGGAAAGTTACTTAAGCAAGTAATTGATGACCAGTTGCCGGTCGCAATCGGTTATGTCACCGGTCCAGATACTTTGTTATCTTTTCACGCCGGTGCAAATGATGCGCTTCGCCCTGGTTACAAACCCGAAGTTGCACAAGAACTTTATGCAGAAGCAGTGCGACGCGCTGCATCATCTGGTGCAACACTTATGCTATTTACGGTGTTGGAGCGTACTGGAAATACCGGACGTGGCTCAGATCTTTGGGCAGCGCGCTTTAGTGAGTTCAATAAAATAGTGCGCGCAGTTGGCGCTGAAGTTGGTGCAATCGTTAATGATGCGAACAATGAAAGCTTCTTTAGTGACAATAGATTCCTTGCATTTGATCGCTTACATTTAAATGCTGAAGGGCATAACCGAGTTGCACAAGCGCTCTTAGAAAAGTTGGGATATCAATTTGATCCAAGTTGGCGGATTCCATTGCCTCCGGCGCAGCCAACACCTTGGATTAAGAAGCGCTTGATTTCAGCGATTTGGTTCTTCACCTTTGCACTCCCTTGGATCTGGCGCCGCCTCCGGGGTAAATCTTCGGGAGATGGTCGCGTCGCAAAGTATCCAACGCCTACGAGCTGGCCTGTTTAACGCCTGTACACATCGCGATTACTTGAAATTCACCTAAAAGAGAGATGATGAACCTATGCCTGATGCTGTTCATCTGATCGATCGGGAGATCAGTTGGCTCTCCTTTAACGAGCGCGTCTTGGAATTAGCTGAAGACGAATCCATTCCTTTATTGGAGCGCGTCCGATTCTTAACGATCTTTGCCTCTAACTTAGATGAGTTCTATATGGTGCGCGTGGCATCTGTTCTTGGAAAAATAGAGACAAACCCTAATTTAGTTAACTCTGCTGGCTACACTCCCGCAGAATTGATTGAGGCAATTTCTGTTCGTGTACGTGAGTTAACTCAAAGACATGCCAAATTATTTAAGAAAGTAATTTCTCCAGAACTTAAAACTCACGATATTGAGATTATTCATTGGGATGATTTAAGTGATGATGAGCGAAGTTACGTCTCTCGCATTTTTAGCGACCGTATATTCCCAGTTTTAACACCGTTGGCTGTCGACCCATCACACCCATTCCCATATATTTCAGGGTTATCTCTTAATTTAGCGGTGATCGTTAAGAACCCCAAGAGTTCTGAAGAATACTTCGCAAGAGTTAAAGTTCCACCAATTCTTTCTCGATTAATTGCAGTGAGTCCCGCGACGCATAGCAAACGTTTTCTGCCACTGGAAGAGTTGATAGCGATTCATCTTCAAGAACTCTTTCCTGGAATGTTGATTCAGGATCACTACACATTCCGTGTTACGCGTAATCAAGATATTGAACTCGAGGAGGAAGATTCTGAAGATTTGCTAAACTCGCTAGAACAAGAGTTGGCTCGCAGACGCTTTGGTCCACCAGTTCGCCTCGAAATAGAAGAAGGCATTGACCAACATCTCTTAAATACTTTATGTAACGAGTTAGACATCAACCCAGCAAATGTTTTATCTCTGCCAGCGCCTCTTGACCTTACCGACCTGACAAAGATTGCCGACTTGGATCTACCAAAACTTAAATATCCAGCGTTTCGATCTCGCACTGTGGCGGCTCTCCGCGAAGTCGATTCAGAAGAGCCCGACTTGTTCTTTGCAGCCATTCGCCAAGGTGAGATTTTGCTTCACCACCCATATGAGTCATTTACCTCATCTGTTGTGCAGTTTTTACAGCACGCCGCACAAGATCCCAATGTCTTGGCAATTAAGCAAACCCTTTATCGGACCTCAGGTGACTCACCAATTGTTGAAGCGTTGATCGAAGCTGCTGAAGCTGGCAAACAAGTTCTTGCAGTGATTGAAATTCGTGCCAGATTTGATGAGCAAGCGAATGTGCGTTGGGCACGCAAACTCGAAGCTGCCGGCGTCCACGTTGTTTACGGTTTGATGGGGTTAAAAACACACGCCAAGATTTCTTTGGTCGTGCGCGATGAGGCACAAGGCTTGCGACTTTATTGCCACATGGGAACGGGAAATTACAACCCGAAGACCGCTCGCTTCTATGAAGATTTAGGTTTGTTAAGCGCCGATCCTTTACTAACAGAAGATTTAACAAAGCTATTTAATCAACTCTCAGGCTTTGCGCCACACTCGACTTATTCGCGTCTCTTGGTAGCACCGCGCACCTTACGTACTGGGTTGCTAGAGAAAATCGCGTTAGAAATATCTAACGCTAAAGAAGGCAAACCATCTGGAATCCAGATTAAATTAAATTCTTTACTTGATGAAGAATTTGTGGAATCCCTTTATGAGGCATCACAAGCCGGCGTAAAAGTTGACTTAGTAATTCGCGGAATTTGTTCGCTCAAGCCCGGTATACCTGGTCTATCTGAAAACATCACAGTGCGCTCAATTCTCGGTCGATTCCTAGAACATTCGCGCATCTATCACTTTGTAAATGGTGGAGACGATGAGTACTGGGTCGGTAGCGCTGACTTAATGCACCGCAATCTAGATCGACGTGTGGAGAGTTTGGTACGAATCGAGCGCGCTGTACATAAGTCATCCCTACAGGAGATATTTGATCTCTCGCTCAGCGATGAAATAGCTAGTTGGCATCAATCTAAAGAGAAGTGGAAACGCAAAGCAAAGAACGCTGCTGGTGAGCCTCTGCAAGATTTGCAGGGCATTTACATCAAGCGATACAAGAAAGTCCATTAATGGCTAAAGAGAACGCAACCCCGATGATTCAAGCAGCAGGCGCGGTTTTATGGCGTAAAGGAAGCGACGGTGATCTTGAGATTGCGATAGTTCACCGTCCAAAGTACGACGACTGGTCACTACCAAAAGGAAAAGTAGAACCGGGTGAGTCACATATATCCGCTGGTTATCGTGAGATTCAAGAAGAGACTGGTTACGAATCTATTTTCGGACCCGAGATAGGAACAGTTGAATACAAATTAGAAGGCGCACCGAAAGAAGTCCGCTATTGGGCTGCGGCTGCAACAGTCCAAACTGGTAAACCAAACCCCGAAGAAGTAGATCAAGTCGAATGGTTAAACCCAAAAAAAGCGAAAGAGAAGCTCACCAATAAAGATGATCGCGCCATAGTTGATTTCTTTCTGGATTTTGGCGCTGATACTTTTCCAATCATCTTATTGCGCCATGCCAAAGCGTTAAAGCGCACAGACTGGGATGGTGATGATGGTGATCGTCCACTAGAACACCGCGGACAATTGCAAGCAAAACGACTATTGCCAATCTATATGCCATACAACGCCACTGAAATTCACACTTCAGATGCCTTGCGCTGTATTGAGACCATCGATGTAATGGCGCGATCTTTACAGAAGACACCAATTTTTTCTAAAGATCTATCGGAATATGGCTTCGAAACAGATAGAGAAGCGCCCTTGGATTATGTGCAAGATTTAATGGATCGTGGTGTTCCTGCGATTGTGTGTAGTCACAATCCAATTATCCCCAAGGTTGTTAAGAAATTAGTTGGCAAAAAGTACTTTAAATCAATGGATCGTGAGTTAGAACCAGCGCAAGCAATTGTTTTACATTGCCGAGCAGGTGAAGTAATAGCGTGCGATTGGATCGACGAACCCTTAATTTAGGGTAATTGGAAAGTCTTAACGCTCCATCCAATCAAGCCAACGAAGCACAATTCCTTCGCGCAGTGCCCAAGGACAAATTTCAAGCTCGTTGATATGCAATCTCTCCATTACGGTGCGCGCAACAATTGCACCGGCCACAATTTGGCGCGCACGGCTCTGTGAAACTCCGGGCAGCTCCGCACGTTGCTTATTAGACATATCTTGCAATCTTGGAATCATTTTGGTGAGGGAATTAATCTTTAGATACTTTGGGTTATCTTCAAACCAATGTTCTCCCAATCGTGCAAGAGTTCTAAATGTCTTACTTGTTGCGACAAAGTGATCCGCAATGTGTTTGGAGATATCCTCCGGTAAAGATTGCTTTATAGCATCATGAACAAAAGTTTCTAGCGCTTTAATTTCTTTCGAAGCATGCGGATCAGAATCAAGATATTCACGGGTTAGGCGCGATGCACCAAGCGGAAGTGAAACTGTTGCTTCAGCTCTCTCATCATCTCCAACTGCGATCTCAAGCGATCCACCGCCGATATCTAGGACGAGCAAGCGACCACTTGACCAACCTAACCAGCGCCGCACAGCCAAGAATGTCATTTGCGCTTCGTCATCTCCGGAGAGAACTTGCAAATCAATTTCAAATTTCTTATTTATTTGATCGAGGATCTCTTTTCCATTTTTTGCATCTCGGATCGCAGATGTTGCAAAAGCTAAAATTTCCTCTGTTTGGAACTCTTTGGCGTGCGAGATAGCGTCAGCAATTGATTCTTCGAGTAGCGCAACACCTTCGGCGGTTATTTCACCTTCTTTATTTAAATATTCGTGAAGCCGAAGTTCAACTTTTTGGTTCGTTGCAGGGCTTGGACGAGCGCCAGGGTGAGCATCCACAACTTGGAGGTGGACAGTGTTTGACCCCACATCTAAAACGCCCAATCGCATGCGGTAAACCTACCCGTCTGCGCTGCATAGATTGATGATTTTTACATTACGCCGTTAACTGCCATAATTACGCCCGTTGCCTGAAAAGGTAGCAAGCCTCTCTAGCTCAGTGGTAGAGCAGCGCACTTGTAATGCGCAGGTCGTCAGTTCAATCCTGACGGGGGGCTCCATTTTTTTCTTGAGTTAAGTAACCCAGCAGAGAAGGGATTACGATGGCAAGTCACACGTTTCCTCACGCGCAATTCGATGAATTACTTTCCGCTAATGCCGAGTATTCAAAAACTTTTAAGTACAGCGAACTCACTGGTTCAGCAGCTCGTGGTCTAGCAATTGTCACCTGCATGGATTCACGGATTAATCCGTTATCTGTTGTCGGGATGCGCTCGGGCGATGCCAAGATTTTAAGAAATGCCGGGGCTCGCGTAACTGAAGACGTTATCCGCACCTTGGTTCTAGCAACCTATCTATTGAATGTAAATCGCATTTTGGTTATGCCACATACCGATTGCGCAATGGCAAGAGGCGATGAAGCCGATATTCATGCGCTAATTGAAGAAAAACATGGCGTTGACACTAGTTCACTCGAATTTCGAACAACTCGTGATCAGAGCGCCGCCCTCGCGGAAGATGTAGATCGAATCCGCACCAATCCATTACTGCGCAATGGCGTAACTGTCGCAGGTGCGATTTATGATGTGAAGACTGGAACTATTCTTCCGGTTGATTGCTAACTCGACGGATCGGCATTTTGGTCATCGGATAAGTTAAATCCGTTAAAAACTGATGAACCAAAGCGCTAAATAAGGCTGGCTTTTCTTTTGGCGCACCGTGCGATGTTCCAGGGATTATGGCAAGTTGTCCCAACTCAATTGCGCGATACATCGCCAAGGTGTGTTCGTGAGAAATCACATCGTCATCGCCGGCGACTATCAAGGTGGGGCATTGAATCTTCGCTAATTCACTGAGCGGGATATCGGGTTCGCTCTCCCAAATCCGCAACATCTTTTTAATTTTCTCATTTTGCGTGTGTGGAGCATCTGGTGAAGTAGCCGCGTATTCAGCTTTATCTTCATCACTTGGTTCGACAAATGGCATATGAATAACGGTTCCGGAGTAATGGTAATTAGCGCCTATTAAAACTAATGACTTAACAAGGTCTGGGCGCAAAATAGCAACCGACATTGCGATATTGCCACCATCAGACCAACCGACTAAGTGCGCTGGTTCTTTAACGATATCTTCGAGATAAGCGATAGCTTCCTCAATTTGGAATTTAAAGTGGAAAGAGTTCTCTTGATCTGCGGTGTATCCGTGTCCGGTGCGATCGTAGGCAAATAAATGAAAATCTGGCTCTAGATCTGGAGTCAAGACATAATCCCAATGTGATGTCTGACTTAATCCTCCGTGCAGCAGAACCACCGCTTCGCCATTGTTATTCCATTCATATGAATAGATCTGATGGCCGCGTAGGTTTAAATAGCTGGGCACTTTTTACTGGCTATCCATAATATGGCGATTGCCGCGATCGAAAGTTAAGTAGTTCCAAGTCCAATCGGCGATGGTTCCAATTTTATTTCGGCCACCAAGAAGATAAAACAAATGCAGCCATAACCAGGCATACCAAGCGGGAATGCCTGCCATCTGGATTCCCTTAAATTGCACAACAGCCTTATGGCGCCCAATAGTTGCCATTGAACCTTTATCTAAATATTTAAAATCTTTTAGCGCTTGGCCACGAGTGGCACGAATGATTTGCTTAGCCACCCAACGCCCTTGCTGCATTGCAACAGGTGCCACCATCGGCAAAAAGCGTCCTGCAGAATCTTTAGCACCAGATATATCACCGATAGCCCAAATGTGTGGATAGTGGCTTACTTGTAAACTTTGTTCCACGCTGATGCGCGTGCCATCAAGTGGCAAGTTAAGCAACGCACCAGTTGGTTCACCTTTAACACCGGCAGCCCAGATAGTTACTTCAGATGGAATTGCATCTCCACCTTTCACCAAAATCTGACGAGGTTTAACTTCTTGCACGGCGGTATTAAGTAAAACTCTAACGCCCAATTTTTCTAAATCTTTTTTAGCGCGCGCAGAAAGCTTTTCACTAAAGGCAGGAAGGATGCGCGGGCCAGCTTCAATCAGGTAAACATCTATATGTTTGGCTGCGTTAGCCTCATCGTTTTTAAGTGGTCCGCGAACTAATTCAGCTAGAGCACCGGCCATCTCAACACCGGTTGGTCCACCTCCGACAACGCTAAGTGAAAGACGCGTTTGATCTTCAAAACGGCAAAGATCTTCAAAACGGCGCATTACTTCAGCACGGATTCCGATAGCTTCATGAACGCTCTTCATACCGAGGGCAATTTCGTTAACGCCCTTTACGCCGAAATCAGCGGTAGCTGATCCAAGCGCCACAACTAAGTGATCAAATTCCAGAGTTTCGGATGAATCTAACTTCACTGATTTATTCTTATGATCCACCGATATAGGTGAGCCCATTCGGAATTTAACGCCACTATTGCGCAGCGCCCCACGGACCGGATGAGCAACATGGTCTGCGGCAAGTCCAGCGGTCGCTACCTGATAAAGCAGCGGGAGAAAAGTTTGGAAGTTATGGCGATCTACAACGGTGACATCGGCATCTTTAGCCAGCGCTTTAGCGGTGGTCAGCCCACCGAAACCCGCACCAAGTATTACGACTCGAGGTCGTGTGGAAGAAGCCATAGCCGCAGTCTAGGCTCTGAACTATGAACTCGCAGCGCTTAATCTTGGTCACCGGAGCATCTGGCTATGTAGGCGGACGATTAGTCCGCGATCTAGTTGCAGATAATTGTGCGGTCCGAGTCTTAGTCCGCGATGCCCAAAAAGTTAAAGATCAACCGTGGGCAAAGGATGTTGAAATTGTCGAAGGCAATGCCAACAGCCCGGATGATCTACGCCGAGCGTTGCGGGGCGTTCATACCGCTTTCTACTTGTTGCATTCGATAAACGCCGGTAAAAATTTCGATGAAGTTGAAAGTGCAATGGCGAGAAATTTTGCTGCGGCAGCGGAGACCGAAAGCGTTTCACAGATTGTTTATTTAGGCGGAATTGCCAACGATAAGAATAGAAGCCAACACCTTGCATCGCGCATGAATACGGGTGCGCAATTAGCATCTGGAAAAGTTCCGGTACTAGAACTTCGCGCAGGTATCATTATTGGTTCCGGATCTGCTTCTTTTGAAATGTTGCGCCACCTAACGCATCGCTTGCCGGTTATGACCACACCTAAATGGGTTTCTAACTTAACTCAACCAATCTCGATCCGTGACGCACTTTATTACTTGCGCAAGTGCGCAGCGCTGCCAACTCCTATTGCAAAGATCTGCGACATTGGCGGCAAAGAAGTGCTTTCTTACGCGGATATGATGCAGAAATTTGCCAAGCTATCTGGCCTGCGCAAGCGCTGGATTATTCAAGTTCCGGTTCTTTCACCAAAGCTATCAAGCCTATGGATTGGCTTTGTTACACCAGTACCAACTTCGCTAGCGCGCCCACTAGTTGAATCTTTGATTAGCGAAGTGGTTGCAGATCCAAATAAGAGTATTGATTCAATTATTGCGCCACCACCCGAAGGCTTTATCGACGTAGAAGGCGCTATCAAGTTAGCGCTCTCAAAAATCGCCGATCGAGATGTAATCACTCGCTGGTCAGATGCGGCATACCCAACTGCGCCTTGGCAGAAAGCGCAGAGCGATCCCGAATGGGCAGGCGAAATGGTTTTGCGCGATCGTCGCGAACAAGCAACCGATGCCTCAGCACCAGCTTTATGGCAGGCGATTGAAAGCATTGGCGGAGATAACGGTTGGTATGGCGCTGATTTCCTTTGGTTTATGCGAGGTGTATTAGATCGATTCGTTGGTGGAGTTGGATTGCGCCGAGGTCGTCGCGATCCTTTGACACTACGAATAGGTGACAGTTTAGATTTTTGGCGAGTTGAAGAACTAGATCGTGGCGTCAGATTAAAACTTTATGCCGAAATGGTTCTACCCGGCAAAGCGTGGTTGGAATTCACAATCATTGAAGAAAACGGAAAACGTATCGTGCGCCAGGAAGCGAGTTTCTCACCACGCGGTTTAGGCGGCCAGCTTTATTGGTATGCAGTTCTGCCATTTCACACATTTGTTTTCCCGACAATGATGCGTAATTTAATTCGAAAGGCTAATCGCACAGATTATGCCAATTCATAATTTCACACCAGAGGTTGAGGCACTTGCCCAAGAAATTCTGGCGTATAGCTTGCATCGCCTAAAAGATGATCCGCCACTGGATGGACCACGCACCGCCGAGGATTTGTTTAACGAAGTTGGAAACACAATTACCGCTAAAGGTTTAGGCGGCCACGAAGCACTCGAGGTATTCACAAATGTTTTAGCAAAAGCGTGCATTTCAACTGATCATCCACGGAACTTGGCATTTATTCCATCTGCACCAACCGAGTACTCCAACTTATTTGATTTAGTTGTCGGTGCCAGTTCACTTTATGGCGGATCTTGGCAAGAAGGTGCTGGCGCAGTCTTTGCAGAAAACCAAGCGCTGCGCTGGATTGCAGATCTAGCCGGTCTGCCACAATCTGCCGGCGGAGTATTTGTGCAAGGTGGAACCATAGGAAATCTTTCAGCGCTAGTTGCTGCTCGTGCAGATGCGCGAAAGAAGTATCCAAAAACTTCCAAATGGGCAATAGCCTGCAGCGCCGAAGCGCATTCATCAATTGCTAGCGCTGCTCACATTATGGATGTTGAGTTATTAAAAATTGAACCAGGTGCTGATCGTAAAATTCATGGTGATGAAGTTGGCGCTGCTATTGATAAATTGCACAACACATCAGAGGTTCGCGTCTTTGCCGTTGTGGCAACTGGCGGCACAACAAATCTGGGAATTATTGACGACTTAGAAACAGTTGGCGCAGCAACACAAGCGCGAGATATCTGGTTCCACGTCGATGGCGCTTACGGTTTAGCAGCTTTATGTGCTCCATCAGTGCGCGCTAAATTTAACGGTGTTGAGAAAGCGGATTCGTTAATTGTTGATCCACATAAGTGGCTCTTCGCACCCTTTGATGCTTGCGCACTTATCTATCGCAATCCCGAGATAGCAAAAGAGACGCATACACAGCACGCCTCTTACTTAGAAACGCTGCACGATGACTCTTGGTCGCCCTCAGATTATGCAATTCATCTAACCCGCCGAGTTCGCGGCTTGCCATTCTGGTTCTCTCTTGCCGCGCATGGCACTGATGCTTACAGCGAGGCGATGGAAAAGACTTTAAATGTGGCACACGCCGCTGCAGATTTAGTACGGGACCATCCCAATCTGGAACTTGTAATGGAACCAGAACTTTCAATTGTTGCCTTTAAGCGCAATGGTTGGAAAGCAGCCGATTATCAAAAGTGGAGCGACAAATTATTAGCAGATCAAATAGGATTTATCCCGCCATCTTCAGATAAAGGCGAAGCAATTCTGCGCTTTGCCATCGTAAATCCGTGGACCAAAATTTCTGACATCTCAATGATTTTAGATACGCTCTAAATCCCACAAATTCAGCTAACTCTCGTTTAAGATTCGGGATATGTCAGCGCTCGAAAATAGCCAGCAAGAAAGTAATTCACTGAGCGACCTAGAAATTCGCATCCTAGATTTCGAATCTAATTGGTGGCGCTTTGCCGGTGCGAAAGAGTCTGCAATTAAAGAGTTATTTGATCTAAGCGCACCACGTTATTACCAACTTCTTAACGACCTAATTGACCGGGACGATGCCCTAGCCGCATCTCCTATGCTCGTTAAACGCCTGCGCCGCCTCCGTGAGGCCCGCATGCATGCCCGCTCCACGCGATAACTACCCTCAGCCCACCCTCGTTTTGCGCCTCGGAATAGAAGGCCGTAGATTTAGCGTTAGCACTCTCGGGGTGTGAGTGATAAAACGCCCTCCAATGCTAGAAACGTAAAAGGAGTAACTCATGGCAAAGATGATTGCCTTTAATGAAGAAGCCCGTCGTGGCCTAGAACGAGGAATGAACGTTCTCGCTGATGCAGTCAAGGTAACCCTTGGGCCTCGCGGACGTAACGTCGTACTAGAAAAGAAATGGGGCGCCCCAACGATCACAAACGATGGCGTCTCGATCGCTAAGGAAATTGAATTAGATGATCCGTGGGAGAAGATCGGCGCAGAGCTAGTTAAAGAAGTTGCTAAGAAGACAGATGATGTCGCAGGCGACGGAACAACTACGGCAACTGTGCTTGCACAGGCACTTGTTCGCGAAGGACTTCGCAACGTAGCAGCCGGCTCAAACCCAATGGCGCTAAAGCGCGGAATTGAAAAGGCAGTTGCTGCCATCGTTGCAGAACTCGCATCAATGGCAAAGAGCGTTGATTCCAAAGAGCAGATTGCAGCTACTGCATCTATCTCTGCCGCTGATTCCACAATCGGTGACATGATCGCCGAGGCAATGGATAAGGTCGGCAAAGAAGGCGTAATCACTGTTGAGGAGTCAAATACATTCGGTCTTGAACTCGAACTCACTGAGGGCATGCGCTTTGATAAAGGTTATATCTCTCCATATTTCGTAACCGACCAAGATCGCATGGAAGCAGTTCTAGAAGATGCTTACATCTTGATCGTTAACTCAAAGATTGCAAATATCAAGGACCTAGTTCCGGTTCTAGAAAAAGTTATGCAATCAGGTAAGCCACTTGCGATCATCGCTGAAGATGTCGAAGGCGAAGCGTTGGCAACACTTGTTGTAAATAAGATTCGTGGAATCTTCCGCGCTGCCGCAGTTAAAGCACCAGGTTTCGGAGATCGTCGTAAGGCGATGTTGCAAGACATTGCAATCCTTACCGGGGCAACTGTTATCTCTGAAGAAGTTGGTCTCAAACTAGAAAGTGCTGGCCTAGAACTTCTTGGTCGCGCTCGCAAAGTTGTTATCAGCAAGGAAGAGACAACCATTGTTGAAGGCGGCGGAGATGACGCACAGATCAAGGGTCGCGTCGCACAAATTCGCTCAGAAATCGAAAAGTCTGATTCAGATTACGACCGCGAGAAGTTGCAAGAACGCCTTGCCAAACTCGCTGGTGGCGTTGCTGTAATCAAGGCTGGCGCTGCAACAGAAGTTGAACTTAAAGAGCGTAAGCACCGCATCGAAGATGCAGTGCGTAATGCCAAGGCTGCAGTTGAAGAAGGCATCGTCGCCGGTGGTGGCGTTGCACTTTTGCAGGCAGCAACTCAAGCATTTAAGAAGTTAAAGCTAGAAGGCGAAGAAGCGGTTGGCGCAAAGATCGTAGAACTTTCGATCGAAGCCCCACTTAAGCAGATCGCAATCAACGCAGGCCTTGAAGGCGGAGTCGTTGTAGAAAAGGTACGTCACCTAGAAGTTGGTTTCGGACTTAACGCTGCAACTGGCGAATACGTCGACATGATTAAATCTGGAATCATTGATCCAGCAAAGGTAACTCGCTCTGCGCTGCAGAACGCGGCATCTATCGCTGCTCTCTTCATCACAACTGAAGCTGTAATAACTGATAAGCCAGAGAATAAGCCAGCTGCCCCAATGGGTGGCGACGGCGGCGGAATGGATTTCTAATTCCGTGAAAAAAGGCTTCGAAGCGCAAGAGATTGCAAGAAATGCCGCACTTGCGGGGGCTGAAAAGCCTTCGCAGGTCGGCGCTTTCATCTCTGTCGAATTCGAAGATGAAAACCGCGTTGCAAGTTATTTATTCGATGCAGATATTCAAGGTTATAAAGGTTGGCGCTGGTGTGTCACTCTTGCAAAGGTCGATGCATCAACAGATCCAACTGTTTGCGATGTTGTAGTACTTCCTGGTCCAGATTCACTTCTTGCGCCAGATTGGATTGAATATAAAGATCGTATTCAGCCAGAAGATATTCAACCCGGAATCATCGTGCCAAGTGTTTTGGATGACACACGTTTAGTTCCTGGCGTTAACGCTTTAATTCAAGATGAAGATTTGGATGCAACCGAGGTCTTTGATCTTGGGTTAATGCGTCCGCGTGTGCTTTCTATTGAGGGCCGCGATCAAGCAAGTAAGCGTTGGTACACAGGTGACCGTGGGCCAAATACGCCACTGGCTCAGAGCGCACCAAAGCCTTGTGCATCTTGCGGATTCTTTATTCCTATCGCCGGTTCGCTTCGTGCGTCTTTCGGTGTCTGTGCCAACGCGATTGCACCAGATGATGCACGCGTGGTCTCAGTCGATCACGGCTGCGGCGCTCACTCAGAAGCTACGCTCAACAACTAGCTTTTATTCGGGTTCACGCCCGCCTTTGCTTGCGATAAACTTTTACCCTGCCCGCATCCCTGCGGCTACACGAGTACCGAAATTCTTATAAGGAGCACCCCATGCCTTCAGGTCGCGTTAAATGGTTTAGCCTCGAAAAAGGCTTTGGGTTTATCTCAAATGATGAAGGCGAAGATGTTTATCTTGCAGCTACGTCTCTTCCTGAAGGCGTAGCAACGGTTAAGCCTGGAACAAAGATTGAATTCAGCATTATCGATAGCCGTAAAGGTCCGCAAGCGATGTCTGTGCGCATTATTGATGCACCAGTATCACTCGCCGAAAATTCACGCGTTAATAGCGATGACCTAGCAGCAATGATTGAAGACACAATTAAAATTTTAGATAAAGTCGGAAACGGACTTCGTCACGGACGCCACCCATCTGGTCCTGATGCAGAACGTTTAGGACGTGTTCTGCGCGGTATTGCTAGCCAACTAGAAGCGTAAGTATTTTACTTATATCCCGCTGCGCGCTGCGCGGCGCTTTGAGTAACGAATTCCCCAGGCACCTAACACTGCCCCAGCAACGCAGGTCCAAATGACTTTCGCTTCTGCTCCAGTAATTGCTAAAACTAATCCAGCAATAACCCAAACGGCAGTACCAAAAGTGATTAGAGTTACGACAGATTTTATCTCTGAACTCATGGAAGAAGCATACTCGTCATGGCGGTAAAGGAAGATGGCAACTGGCGTTCTTTTCGCCACCGCAATTACCGAATTCTCTTTCCTGCAAACGCTGCATCAAATATCGGTACTTGGGCCCAACGCGTTGCCCAAGATTGGTTGGTACTTCAACTCACTGATAACAGTGGTATCTATCTTGGTTTAGTCACCGCTGTTCAATTTGCACCGGTTCTTCTATTCTCACTACAGGGTGGAGCACTTGCCGATCGTATAAATAAAAGAAAATTGCTGGTTTTCACCAACCTTATCGGCGCTCTCTCATCACTTGGTCTCGGACTTTTAGTCGTGGCAGGTCACGTACAAGTTTGGCATGTCTTTTTCTTTGCCTTAACTCTTGGAATCTCATCAGCACTTGATGCGCCAATTCGCCAATCTTTTACCTCTGAAATTGTTGGTCATTCTGATATTGCAAACGCGGTCAGCCTAAACTCGGCCAATTTCAACGCTGGCCGCTTAGTTGGTCCCGCTCTGTCAGGTTTGCTAATCGCGCGCTTTGATACCGGACCATCATTTCTAGTAAATTCTTTCACATACCTATTTGTAATTCTGGCGCTATTGCGGATGCGCGAATCTGATTTCTTTATTCAAGAGAAAAAAGTGACACAGGGAACCGTGCGCGAAGGCTTGAATTACGCCCTGGCCCGCCCTGATTTATACGTTGTGATGTTAGTCGTTTTCTTTGTGGCAACATTTGGTCTAAATATGCAGATCTTTAATGCGTTGATGGCAACAAAAGAATTTGGTAAAGGACCGGCTTCTTACGGCCTTTTAGGAACATATGTTGCAATCGGGTCTTTAACTGGCGCGTTAATTTCTGCGCGGCTAGAGAGATTTCGCAGAACTCTATTTGTTATAAAAGGCGGAGCTATCTTCTCTTTGGCAATCACCTTGCTTGCGATTGCACCGACTTACACTTGGTACTCACTCTGGTTACCGATTTGCGGATTTAGCGCGCTAATTACCTTAATCACAGCAAATTCATTGATCCAGGTAAATTCTGACCCTTCAATTCGCGGACGGGTATCCGGAATTTACTTACTTATCTTTATGGGTGGCACACCATTTGGTTCACCGCTGATTGGCTGGTTAGTTGAAGTAATTGGCGTAAGAGAAACAATTGCTTTATGTGGGCTAATCTCACTTGGCGCATGTTTAACTATTTGGGCGATCTTTCACAATAAAGTAAATCTGCCGCACGATATTTCTGTGGAAGGCGTTTTACCAGCTGCCCACGATGATCAGCGCTAGTAGCCCAATCAAAGTTATTATTGTGACAATACGTCGAGCGCGGTAACCCATTTAAATATTATTCGCGCCTAGATGCTTAGAAGACGAGAGCAGAACCATCCCAAGGCAGAGCGCAATCAAGACCGGAACCATTATGTAAGCGCGAGAAATCCCGAAGTTATCTCCCAATATGCCGAGCAAAAGTGGTGAACTCGCGATTGCAATACCAGCAGCTATGGAACTTTTTCCGATTGCTAAATCAGGACGGCCTTCGCTAAATGCCACCATACGTAAAGTAAATAGCGGGAATTGGACTGATATTCCGAGACCAACCATAAATAAAGTGATCAGGCAGAAGACCAGGATATGCGAAGACCAAAAAAACCAAAAGGCGACAAATTGCAGTACTAACGCCATCTTCAATTGTTCATCGGCATGGAAACGCTTTAACAAACGTCCTGCATACCAACGTCCCGCACCAACACCACTGCCGAATGCAATTACTGCAAGAGTTGAAATTGCGGCGCTGGCATCGGTGCGATTGCTTATTAAAGATGCCGACCAGAAGGATGTAGCGAATTCAGCGCAAATTGAGAGAAAGAATCCCGCAAAGGAGAACCAGAATCCTTTAGAAAGTTTTCCGCGTTGTGGACCGCTTTCATCGGGGATATGTGAATCGGGTTCGAACCTTCGACCCTTAATGAAGAGAGCCAAAATAAATGGAATTGTAATTAGCAGGCCAAGTCGCCATTGATCACGAACAACATTTGCAGTTGTTCCGACTATGAAATTGCCAGTCACAAAACCTGCAATAGCAATAGCATTTATTTGCGCAACGGCGGTATGAGAACGCTCTGCAAAAGCATGCGATCCAGCGGTATTAACGTTATTTA
>Ga0315902_10000427_pt1 | contig 70601 bp, 85 predicted proteins | sample LakEriMetagenome_9_FD_203523 | JGI IMG/M metagenome (GOLD analysis project Ga0315902, IMG submission 203523) | Freshwater fungal communities from buoy surface, Lake Erie, Ohio, United States - Buoy 12 MA117 | ecosystem: Environmental > Aquatic > Freshwater > Lake > Lake biofilm | place: USA... | reverse complement strand
ACCGGAAACAAGCTTCTGCAGGTTGTCCGATATTGCGTTCAAAACGTTTCCAACGAAACCAACCTGAACTATCTGTGAGTTTCTGGTCTTGATTCCTTGCCCATCCGACACTGCAATGGTTGTGTTTGGTGCCAAATACAGTTCCGTCAAGGCAACGAACGATTCAAGCGACAGTTGTAGCATACTCGACAGCGTGACACCATTCATCCTTGTAGCTGAAGTGCCTTCAACAAGATGATGAGGGCTATCACCGTCTCCGGCTGCAGTAGCAAACATGGCCTTAGCCGCCTGAACAACCGCACGAAACAAGTTTCCTGGTGTTCTAAGGCTGTCGGCCAACTGTTCTAGGTGCCTTACTGGAACCTGTGCCACGTTGTTGCTTGGGTTGGATACTTCCGGCCTAGCTTCCGGAACTATTCTACCGAGCTGTATGGCCTGTGTAAGTGCTCTGCCATCTGCTGTTGTGTTCGTGTCTTGTGCAGCAGTAATGCTTTGGTCTTCTGGCAAGTTGTCCAAGACAAGGTTCTTTAGAGTTGCCAGCTGAGTTGCAATCAACCCCGGAATGGAAGCCTCTGTGATGGTTGAGGAGAACCCCTGAATCGTTTGACCGCTAAGTTCCCCAAGCAACAGCTCTCTGAACTTGTCCACTTGGTTTGTTGTCTGCGCCACTGTTGCTCGTGTGTCATACAGGCACAACAGCAACAAGAACTTGTAGAGCTCAAACTTTACCATTGGATTCGAGCTAGCAAGAACAAACATAGCAACGCTGGCAATGTTCGTTGGATCGTTGTTGATGGCCCTGATGCCCGTGACAGCAGGCTCGAACAACCCAAGAACAACTTTCAGCAAGTCCAGTTGCGTTAGCTGTGTTGGTTGTTGCAGTAGAAACCTGTTGAACACGGTCTTGGCGTTCGTGACTCTTGTAGAGAACTGTTCTCTGTAAGCGTTGTACGTGTTGAAGTCACCCTTCAACAAGCTATCCGAGAAGTAAGCACTACCAGGAACAAACACGGTTTCATTATCTGACACTACCTGCCTGTTCTCAAACGGAAGAACAACGGCGTTCTGCGCAGATGTTCTCAAGTAGAACAAGGCTGCAAGGCTGTTTTGTCCTGCAGGCTCGGAGAAGATGTCAGAAGGCACAGAACCCACAACGTTGTCGAAAGGGTTTCCTTGGCTGCGAAAACCGAAGAAGGTTGACTCTGGCATTCTGTATCTTCCAAGCCCGTGAGAGACTCGGAGTTCACGACTTAGCAAGTTCACAATGAACTTGAACCTGTCAGCTGGCTGTCCCGGCAGTGTGGTTGTGATGCTGTTATATGTGACAAACGACGTAACGTACTTGCCTCTGATAACGGAAGAGTTATAGCGCAACTCGTCTCCGTACGTCAAGTCAAGAGTAACTGCATCCTGCACAGTCTGCTTCTTGATCGTTCTTGGGTTCTGAACAAACACTGTCCTGTCATGGTCCGTGAATCCAGAAAGCAGGTTGAAAGAACACTTGTCAAGCATACCGGTCACATCAAACAAGAGCTGGTATAGCACCTTGGTGTCCGAGAACACGTTGTACGCTTGTTCGGAAAACAGCATCTTCGAGGAGAAAAACCTGGGAAGAGAAGAATACGGGTTTGTGAACACGTAGCTGTTGTTCAGCTGAGTCTTCACATCCAACACACTGTTTATCTCTGCAACTTTCTGGAGTACACCATCAAGCTGCTGCATGGTTGTCCTAGAGCTCTCCAAGTCGGAAGCTATCCTGTTTCCTATTGCAGCAAGAACAGAGGGTAGTTGGCTGTCCTCCCTCGCCTTGTTTACAATGATGAACTTGCGCATGGTGTCTCGAACCATGCTGCTCTGGTTCAGGTCGTTTAGGTACGTGCCGTAGCGTGTGAGGTTCTTCCCTGACTGGTCCCACACGGGATTGAAGTTCACCATGGACACAATGTCACATCTCAGCGAACTGAGTGTCTGAACAGGTGTGCCGTTGAGAACCGTGAAGGTATCCAACGAAAGAGTTTCCTCTTGTGCGTCTTGCTCTGTCAGCCTTCTAACTGGGTTCGGTCTTGGTGTGAAAGCCACAGGAGCAGGCAAGAAGGGAATAGAGATTCCGGCCAGCACACGAATAGGAGACAAGTACGTGTTGGCAACAACAGTCGTTCCAGCCTGGAAACTGCCCTGTGTGCTGCTTATTGACTGAATGGTTGACGTACCAACAACGGGAGCGACTGGAATGGGTGTGTTCGCCGTTGTTGTCGCTATAGACAGCCCAAGACCTGTTGAGGCAGCTGTGTTGGATACTGGCGCTGTTGACAACGCAGATGGCACTGGTTGAACCACAACATTACCGAAGTTCAACGGGACACTGTTCCTAAATGCTGGCATTATACTGTTACCTCGGGAGTTGTTGTTTCTGACTTGTCGAGCCAATCGAACCCTACAAGCGTCAAGACGTACGAGAACACACCTGTTTCCGTTGGCCTGATTTGGTCATAGAACACGTAGTTGTTCTGTTGGTTTATACCATGAGCAGCACCCAGGATGTCAACTGTGTTGGTTGTGTGGTTGCGTCTGCGCACGACGAAGTGGCTGATGCCGTCCTGGTTTCCGTTTACAGACCACGTAAGCTTTACAGTCTTGGAATTTACCAGTGCTGTTCTTGGGTTGATTATTGTTGGCTGTGGTGGCGTGAGTTGCACGTCCACATAGTCTATGCTTGTAACGCTGCCGAGTTCGAGTTGATTCAGCCCCAGTTGTGTCACAAACTCATCGCCATCTGATTTTGGCAGAACCCCATTCTGAAGTCCATACGGGTTGTTTGTTATGTATGGTTGGTAAGTGTAAGTCGGAGGCGACAGACTACCGTTCTGTCTTGTTGTTGACGAACCAGTCAGGACAACACTCTCTAGAAGGGTTGCAGGGTTCCTTACATATGTTGTAAGCTCAAACGTGTAAGACCCAGGCTTGTCTATCAGCCCGAACTTGGTGTTGCTCTGCGTGTAGTCATCGCCGGTAAAAGCCATGAACAGCTTGTCGTTTGAATCGTTGTCTCGAAGCTCCACCTTGGTGACAAGAAGTTGTCTAAGTCTCTCTCTGGTTATGTCGGAGCCGTAGAACTCCGTCAAACCTTGGCTAGCCAACAATGCCCTTACGCTGTCCTCAAGTGTTTCTGTTATAGAATACTGCACCTGGAAACCTACATCAAACAACTGCTTGCTTGTGTTTGGTGACTGTGTGTTGGTTATGGTTGGCTCTGTCACTGTTACGGTTGCATAGTCCAGTTGCTTGGGCCTGTAAACAAGCTCAACAAGTCCAGAACCAACACGTTGCATGCCCTTGATGTCAGTGAGCTCGCACCAGTATGAGTATTGCCCGTAAGTCTGAAGGTCCGAGTCCAGATAGTTGTATCTCGCTGTGTTTCCCATTCCTCCGACGAAGAACGTTGCCAGCTGCACGCCAGCCTCATCCACACCTTCCTTTAGCTTGAACAGGGAGATAAAGGCCGTGTCATTGGGAACATCACCAACAACAACGTTCAAACCCCCAACCGTGTACTTCGCATCGATGTAAGCGAAAGGGTTCTGTTCCGTAGTTGAGGTTAGGGTTGTGCTTGGATAGCAGCACAACACAACCGAATTGAAGCCAGCACCCTGTTGTTGATTCTTGCCGTAGGACAGCGCCCTGTACAGAACCTTTCCAATGTCACCAGAGCTCAGCAGAACGGTTTTGGTTTCTCCTGGCGCTAGCAGATAGTCTCCAACAAGCAGCTGTCTGGGTGCTTGTTTGACTGTTTCGTTGAACACTGTTTTGTAAAGCCTGACACCAACACCATTAGGGTCTTGTTGCTGTAGCTGCACAAGATGCTTGTCTTGTTCGCCCAGTATTACAACTCCCAAGGTTGGTGCTGTCTTCACAACTCGATGCTCTTGTAGCAGTCTTGTGTGCTGCACTTGGCGTACTAGTTCTTGAACGATGTTGCTGTCGTTGTCGTATACGGTAAGCATCACATAAAAGTCAGCTTCACCCACAGCACCCTTCGGAATAGACACGCTGAAGGTTACAGGAACAACTTCGGCGGTCTTCAAACTGTAAGCTGTTACGCTGCTGGCGGTTGAGTCTTGTTGCGACTGTTGAGGCCCGTTCATGCTCACAAGCTTTTCAACGAGCTGTACAGCAGGCTCTGGGAGATTACTTGTTGTTGGCGTTGTCGCTCTGGTGCCACCATAAACCTCCCCAGGCGTAGCTGTGCTGTATCTTGCTGTCAGCACAGAAGCTGGGTCAATGTTGTATACCTTCAGCAGCTCATCCGACAACAAGGTTGAGGTTCTGTCCTCCTGCATGTTGCCTGTCGGAGTTCTGTTTAGTGAACCATAAACAGCTGTGCCGTTTTGTTGGGCTGAAGACTGCAGGGAAGTATAACCAACACCAGAGGAAGCTTTTTCTACGAGCCCCGGCACTGAGAAGCGGTGAACTGCTAGCTCGTCTTTTCTGCCAGAAGCTATGGCGGCCATTGTTCTTGACGCTCTGGCCTGTATGGACCTAACGAGACCCCTGGTGTCAAGGTTCAACACCGTGAGAGCTTGGTTCGATGGTTTTAGTCCTTCAAACGCTGACAAGGACACATCACCTTTTGGGTCTGTCTTGTACGTACGGATGACCAGTTCTGTTGCAACCAGCGACCCAACAAGTGAACGGTTTACAAACAACTTGAAACCATAGTGGAAGTGTTCTCCACTTTCCGCTTCAAGAGTTGCGAGCTCATCTTGTGTGGTAATGACTTGGGACTTGTTCAGCTTGAGTTCCATACGGTGTTCTTAGAATACGTATGGACTTGGAGCATGTAGGGGAAATAGACACTACTGCCAAACAAGTGTGAACATGTTTATGAACTTGTGGTTGTTGGTCGAATCCAAGAACACTTTGCCAACGAAGAACACATGGACTTTGGTTGTGGCGCTCACAAGGTCAACGTTCAACGGCTGCGGCACTGCGTTGGGGAACAGTGCTGGGTCAGTCTTCCTGACAACAAACACTCCGAAGTCAACAACGTCAAGCTTCGTTAGCTTGCCCGCCGACACTTCGAACATTTGAGACATCACACGGTTGGTCAACGTGGTTTCGCTGAACCTTACTGTGTGGTTCTGAACCAAGCTTCTGAGCTGCACACTACCGGACTGAACAACAACGTTCTGGAACTCAGCTCTCAAGTCTTCAAAAGTCTGAATCTGTCTGTTTCCGTTGATTGCCGAGTTGTAATCGCCTATAGGACTTGATAGCTTGCCCTTGTTCACTGGCGGCAAGAAGCTGAAGTTGTCAATATGTCCAACCCTTCTGTCCGAGAACAAGTTGTCTGAAGCTTCAAGAACACCATCTGTTAGGTTTCCTGGTAGAAGAGTGTCATCAGAAACATTGAACTCAACACCTCCAGTGACAGCCAGCTTGAACTCATCCCTTGATGGATATAGCAAGTCCGGACTCTTCAGGATGAGCAGCCTCTTGAAGTTGTCGGTGGTGCCTGAGAGTACGCTGTTGGCAAGCGTAGAGAACTCAGCAGAGGAAGAGAGAACCTCTGTTGCTCCGTTCTCCCATCCCTTGACGAGCCTGCCTCCTATAACCCTCACAGTGTCACCACCGGGCACTTGGAAGTAATTGTTGTTGCCATGAACCATCAACGCTCCAGCGTCATCTGCTTCATATGCCACTTGGTCTTGAGGAAGAGACACCGCTTCAAAAGACAAGAGCGTTGAGATGCTGGAACTGGGAACTGTACCTGACACGAACATGTCTGCTGCCGAGTACACAGCGCCCGCATCACTGAAGGAATAGAAAGCAGGCTTGAACTTGCCCGTTGCTATCTGTCTCTTGCCCTCATCCGTTAGGATGGTATCCATTATGCGAGACTGCTGCAGAATCCCCATGTGTTACCTCAACCTTCTGTCGTCATCGTGCCAGGGTTGAGAGGCACGGTATTCCTTGTCATATATGCCAGAGCCGTAGGGATTCACAACGTATGCGTTGGTGACATCCGTGCTGCCATATACAGAAGCAGATAGAAACTCGTTGAACTCACCGGACAGCGCGCTAGCAGATATGAAGTTGATTCCACCCTCTGCGTCGAACAGCCCACCCACTTCTGGGTTGTTGAAGGTCTTGGTGAACAGCCTGGGCTCAAGCATGTCTCGTATCTGTCCGTACTTGTCTCTACGGAACACAGCTGTGAAGTTGGTTGGAACGCCGTTGAAGAGCCCGTATCTCCAGCCTTCGATGGTTGAGCCCGTACAGTACGATCTAGTCAAGTCTGGCACTGCTTGCAGGCTGTCGTTGAAACTCATCGGCTTAGGGTTGATTCCGAACACAAGCTTCGCACCTTCAAGTGGATTTGCAAAAGAACCAGTGAACCCTGTCTGCTGGAATGACGTTGGTGTTTCCTTGTAGTACCCGTTGCTGTCGTAGAAGTAGTAGATTCTGGTTGTGTGACCACCAGACAGTACACCGGAAACCGTTGTGCCTATAACCAACTGTTCCATCCTCATGGTGAGGGTGTTGCCAATGAGAGTGAAGTTGCTGACGTTTTCTTTTATGCCCGACTCTACTGGCAGGTTCATGTCTGTGAAGTACGGAACGTTCTCGTACTTCTTCTCGAATGGAAAGCTATAGGTCCACTCTGTGTTGTTGATCTGAGTTCCACCGCTGGCTGTCACAGGCTGACCATCACTGGCGAACAGAAGCTTCAGACATTCAAGACCGACTTCGTTCAACCCTGTGTTCGCAATGAAGGATCCTGTCGCAGTTGCTATGCTGCCGGTCACGTACAGTGCGAAGATGCTAGGAGGAACGCTGTCTCGAATGGTCTGAGTAGCACTGGCTATACGAACGAACTTCACGTTCCCAGACCTTGCATATGGTCTAGTTGTCTTGAAGAGGTAGTCGCTGGCTAGAACACTTGCCTTGAACTCCTGAGAACCCGAGACAGCAGAGCCAGAAACACCACGTTGCCATGTGTTTGAACCTATGGATGGTTTTGCTGGGCCAACAATCAAGTTGTCGGTGGTTCCCTTGTAGAACGAGAACCTGTCTTCTAGATCGAACTCTGGCATGGGTTGTAGTTCTCTAGCCTATCACTTCATGAATGGCTTCTGAAGTAAGTAGCTGGTTCAGTGTGTCGTGATACTCTTCAAGCTGGCCTGTCTCTTCGTTGTAGCGTAGAGAAGAACCGTACAGAATCACCTTGTTGACACCGGTTGGAAAGAACCTGATAAGGGAGTAGTATGGGTCACCAGCAAGGGTTCCTCCCAACTTGGGATGTGGGTTGTGCCAGCCCAGAGTTATCTTGTCCGTTGGCAACAAGATATACGGATTCACCTTCGAATACGATGAAGGAATCGAAGTTGTCACACCGAAACCATCAATGTCAACGGCTGCGATTGGCGATGCCTTCTCGAAGGTGTTGCGCCAGTCTCTTCCGTTGCTGTCGATGAGTTGGTTGCGCCCTGAAGACAGCAGGTTCTCTCTATATCTTGGTTCTGTGCCACCGTTGGTAACACCAGACATCACAGTGTAAGCACCAGTGAACTCAACAGCACTCTTCACTGAAGACGATATCGTCATCTGTCCCACGAAGTAACTGTTGTTGATGGACAAGGTAGGAGAAACTGTGAGCTCACGGTTCACATACGGCTCGAACCCCTGAATAGCGGTCGCCCAGTTGATTTGTGCTATGTCAACAACATCCATGTAGGTTGTCGATGTTGTTGAACTTGTCACGTAGTTGGTTGCAGAGCCATTATAGAACGTCCCGCTCATAGGCTTGGTTGTTCTGCCAGGAACAGTGGTTCTCGTGTTGGTCATGAAGAAGGACCATATAGCTGTCGTGCCCAACACTGTAACGTCGTACAGACTGGTATCCAGAGCACCGGACATCACAACCACTATCTTCTCAACAAGGAACGGCTCAGAGAGATAGTTCTCCATGGAGATTTGTTGAGAACCGGTTGGTTGAAACTTTGGATGGAAGGGGAAGCCGAAGTTCGATATCTGTCTTCCGAACAAGGCAGCTTCGTTTGCATTTCCGCTAGCGAAGCCGTTGTCGGTTGAACCTCCGATAGCAATAACCTGCTCTTGCAAGAACGAAGTGAGTCCTGTCAGACTGTTGGGATAGCTGGCTTCCATCCCCTTGCCTGTCCCTATACCCTCGTACATCTTCGTTGTTGGGTTCCAGTAGCACATGGGATAAGACCCGTTGCTTGCTGTCTGCCACAGACTCATCGAATGCACGGCGGCTGGAGTTATGTCAATCTCAACTTTTGTCTTGCTCCACAGCGGCTGCTGAAACCCTTGGCCAGCCACTTCGACAGTGCTGCCGGTGAGCCAGAATGCGCTGGACACAAGAAGCTTCGCTTCCATCTCTGGGTTGGCAATGTCAAACCATGGTTGAAGAGTCTGGCCTGGGCTGTTGAACGAGATAAAAGAGTCTGATACGTTTCTTGCTAGCGCTCCCGAAGTTGTGATAGACTTCGTTGACACAAGGTCAAGTTTGGCGGCAGGAGTCAGGCTGTCTGACAGATATGGTGTGGTTAGGACAATGGGATAGAACACATTGTCACTCTTCACTCCGTACTGCTGTGTCTTCTTGTCATCGAAGAAAATGTTGTACTGCCCGGTTCTGTTGTCAGAGCTAGTCCTACGAACAGTTGGAAAGGAACCCGATGCGTTCTCTCGTTCAGCCAGAGCTACAACTGGAGGCAGTCCCCTGAGTCTTGTCCCCTTGAGTCTTCTTGCCATGTGTCAGCTTCCTCTCATCCTGTTTCCGAAGGCTATGCTATCGGTACCGTATATGCTTGCATTTGGACCATAATAGCTAAATCCTGCCGCACAAGACTTCATATCCCTTGTCTGGAGCTCTGTTCCTATGGTCTGATAGCCGAAGTTGCAGTACGGCCCTGTTGTTCCACTGAAGCTGGCACTGAGCATCAACAAGTCTTCAGCACCAACAAGCTTCGGTAGATATGCCGAGTCATCTTCATCCAACCATGGCCTGATTATCTGTTGGAACTGTGGTCCTGGCACAGCGTTGGGCCTGCTCGTTATCACCTTGATAACCGAACCAACACTGCTTGTAACCACAAGCGTGTGCGAACCCTGTTCAAGATATGGTCTAACAACAAGAGGCTCATATCTAGACACTCGCTGCTCAAGTTGAGGAAGTCCGTAGACTCTTTCATCTCCTGGTGTACCTGCCCCTAGCTCTGCGTATACGCCTCGGGAGAGCTCTCTTGTAGGCTCGTTGGTAGGAAGCCTCCATGGAATCGGAAGCAGCTCTATAATGGCTTCTGCTTCGTTCTGTGGACCACCGTTGAGATAGACAGGAAACACGGTAGAACCACTCAGTGTACCGTCGGCTATTCTGCCGCTGTCGATTAGGTACTGAACTGTCTTGGGCAGTCGAGTAGAACCTGACAAGTATGTACCCTCTACGCCAATGATGTTGTCATAGAGCAGGTTGTTGTTGGTGTACTGGACTAGGCTTACGGCTTGGCCAGGGACGTTGAATGTGATTTCGTGTGTAAGCGTGCCGTTTGGTCTGTTGGTCAGGTCGCCGTTTCCATCGGCAAAGGAAACCTTCATCTGTGTGGAAGTGAAGATGTCATCAAGGGTTCGGAGGTTTATGCCTTCCCTGTAGTTGTTGATGTCTCGTGTGTCCAAACCACCTGTTACTGAGGGCCTATAGACTTTCCCATAGTAGAACTGGTTGTCGTTGAACGGTCTATAAGAACCGGTTGTTGTTACCCAGTAAGCCATCAGTATTTCCTCAACAGTCCTGTGAACAGCTGTAGCAACAGCATTTCCTTGCCTCTAGAGCGCCCAGTTTCTTCAACGTAAGCATCCTCGAAGTGATACTCAACCTTGGACCTTTCCAACATGTGTTGTTGGATGGAATAGTTGATTCCGTTGTATCTGGTCTTCCTGGGAATGAGCTGTTCGATGAACTTGCCTATGTTGGAGTTGAACCAGTTATAGAAGTCGAAGTAGCCCTTGAGGTTGAGCTTTGATGTAAGTCTGTTGAAGTAGATGTTCCTCAAGTTCTCAAGGTCTGGATAGTCACCGCCAAACATCATCGATGGCGAACCAAGGATGTCGTTCAACACATCAAGGCTGGAGAACATTGTCATCATGTCTTGATTCAGAGCGTCAACAACACTGAAGTCAATGCTGAACTTGCCGTTGTCCTGTGGAATCTGCTCTTGTGTTATCTCGTAAACAGGAGCTTCAACAGAATAAGCGCTGTCATCGTTCAGAACGTTGTCTAGGTTCTGGTACGATCTAACTCTCACCTTGTTGCTCGTTACGGCTTCGTCGTAGTTCGGTGAGATGTACGAGTAGTAGAAACGCTGTGGCACAACAACGCTTGAGGTCACAGGGAACCGTGAACCACTTGCATGCAAAACATGCTGGGAGAAGTCGAACAGGGTTATTTGGCCAGAAGCATTTGTGGTTACTGTTGGTTGGTCCATTGACCAGTCAGCTCTGAGCTTCTCGAATGAACCTGACCTGTAGTTGTCGAAGTTGAAGTTCACTCTTGGGTCATACACACCAAGAGACTTGTAGTCACGTACGTGTTCTCTCCACTCGTCAACCGTAAGTGCCTTCGACCAGAACCTCACTTGAGCAACTCTGCCATCAAATGTCTGCAAGGGGTGACTGTTGACGAAGTTGTCATTGACAGGAATCTTGTTCACAGAGCCGCTACCAATAGAGATAAAGGAACCAGAAGCACTGTAGCTTGCAGAGGTCATCTGCAGCAGGTTCATGTTGTAGTTCCCGTTCCAGTTGTCGTCGTAGTAACTCCCAGTGGTGTACTCCTCAACAATGGTACCAAGGTTGTTCCTTCCAAGTCTCAAGAAGTACGAAGAGGAAACGTTTCCTTGCATATCTCCACGAGTTCTGCCGAAGGAAACGTTCCAGGCTTGCCCATCCATGATGTGAGGCGCAGTGATGCTCATGGTAAGAGCGCTGGCACCCACAGCGAAGTTGGGTTGGAAGTACAGAGTGACACCGGAACCTGAAGTGGCGTAGAGGTTAGCTATCACGTTCTCCGTGTTAGCAGAGCTTGTTGTGACTAGTCGTACAAGGCTCTGCACGGAACTGGTCGACTCAGTACCGGGCCATGAGTAAATGCCTTCATAAGTCCATGAGCCAGAAGTTAGAAGAGCATCGTTGGTGTTGGTTGTTCCGATGGCCCTTCCACCAGAAAACACGAACGAGCCAACCGGCTGTGGCAGTCCCGGTTCAACTCTGCTGCTTGACAAGAAGCTGGACTGAAAGTATCCACCGGTTCTGAAGTTCAAGGCTGCACCAACTTCATTCCTTGTTTCTCTCAAGGCAGTTAGTGACTGCTGAACAGGTCCACCGTACTCCTTGAACCTGAAGATGTTGTCACCATCAATTCCAACAGCCCTGAGAAGAGCCTTGATGCTGTACACAGTACCCTTGCTCTTCAAGATGTCGTTGGCGTTGATAAGAATACGTCTCCAGATTTGGTTCTGGAGATACTGCATGGTATACTCCGAGTTCACAATGGTTGGAGTGACGTTGTTGCCGTTGACGAACTGGTCAATGGTTGAACCAATGAACAGCGGTGGCAACTCGAAACCGTAGTGCTCAGCCAACTGAGTCAGAAAGGCATCAGGAACAGTGTCCGTGCTGTCATAGTCAACGTGTCTCAGGGTAGAGAACGCATCAAGGTACAACTTGATTTCATCGAAGAAGCTAGCCCACATGTACAGCAGACTCAAGATGGTCTGGGTGCTTCCCAAGCTAACTGTGTTGGGCTCAGTACCATACTCTAGCGTGTTCAAGCTTCCCTCTTCTGTTGGAAAGCTGTTGAGCAGCTGTCCGTACAAGAAGAACTGCTTTGGAACAAGTTTGATTATGGTGTTCGGGTTGTCGTTGTCATAGCTCTCAGCATCGGACAACAGGGTTGTCTTCAGTGCTTGCACTTCTGGCTGGTCTGGGAAGAGAACTGGACACAGCCTAACGTCTTCGTTTGCCATGGGCGAAGAGCCAAACAGCGAACCGGTTGCAACGTTCCTAACAAGCAGAGTGTTGAGTGCGTAGCTGTTGAGTGTGCCGTGCATCCCTTGTCCGGAACTATCAACAACAAGAGAAGACGCAGAGCCAGATGGTTCATTGAACTTGAAGTACAGACCTAGGTCTGGTTCCGAATAGATTGATGAGCTCTGGTTGGTAACCATCTCACCAGTTGTGAGTGTTCTCTTGTAGTATCTCAGTTCGTCGAGCGCACCAGAGAAAGTCGTAACAGGAACGAAAACTGGAGCTGTTATGTTGCTACCTGTTCCGATATACAAGGAAGCTGTGGCGAAGTTGAGATTGCCTATGACAACCTGACTGCTCGACGCCACAAGCGACCCACTCACATAACCTAGGATTTGGTTTACACCGCTGGTCCTGTCCCATGTGAAAGTGACAGGTGTCCACATACCCTTGTTCAAGGTTATCGACGCTGACATGCTTGCAGCAGAACCAGAGCACACGAAGAAACTCAGCTGTGCTGTCGACGTGCTTGTGCTCGACGACAAGAAACAACCGAAGCCATGTTGGTTGCTTGAACCAACATCCTGAAGCTTCTGAAGGACTATCTGGTTTGAGTTAGCTTGTGCTGGCGTGTAAATCTGAAACTGAAACGTGACAGACCCGGAAGTTGGATTCAACCGGTTGGCTCCTGTAGGCTCCCTTGTCAAGAAAGGGAACTGTGAGCCTGCCACGTCCTTTACCGTCACCCAAGTTCCTCTTGTTGCCGTGTCTCCGGCGTTCGAACCAGAGAAGAACAAGTAGCCCTTGTTTTTGGGGAACTGGTCAAGCACGTACTTCTCGAACCCAGTCAAACCATCATAGAACAGCTCGTTTTCCTTGCGTGTGCCGTCAAACGGAAACCTGTCGATTATCTTGTTGAAAGCAGCGTTGACCTTGACTTGTGCGCTGTTGAAGAACACATGGTTCTCAAACTGACTCCAGTCCGTATTCAACTGCTGAGTTGACTTGATGCCTGTTCCAATAGGATCGTACCTGTATGAGCCGGTCTCACCAAGGGCCGTTGTTGAAACAAACTGTCCGTCTTCTGCTGTGAAAGAAGACAAGCCACCATCAGGGTTGGTCAAACCACGAACAACAGTGGTAGAGAACAACGAAGGCTTCAGACGCAGTAGTCGTTGAGAAGGTGTAAGGGTCATACGGTCACAACCCTAAATAGGAACCCCTGGTTTTCGATGAGGTAACTGCTTCCGAACTCCTTGATCAAGAACTGAAGCTCCAGTGGCCTGTTTAGTGGAAGGTCCGACATATACAGCTTGAAGTTCATTCCTTGGCCGTCTGCGCTCATCCTTGTTCCGTTGTCGTCGATGTCAAATGGAATGAGAATGTCCTTGGTGTAAGGATCAATCACTCTCCAGTACATAGTTGGAAACACTCTTGGCGCAGATGTACCGGGCATAAAGTACGATTCTAGGGTTGGGTCGTAGTCGGTTACCAACACCTTTAGCTTCGCAACGTCTGAGCTGATGTAACTGTCCTTGAGGTTGGGAACAGTCACAAGGTAGTTTCGCTGTGGTATGCTCGTGCCGTTGCCTTGAAGTCTCTTGAACGTGAGATAGCTTCCTGTCGTGTATATGACCGTACCATCAGTAGACTTCCAGACAGGAAGGAACTTGACTTGAGACTGCGTGTCCAAGACCCCAGAAAGCCCAGCAGTTGAGAAGTTCAAGTACACGTCTGCGTAGTACGACCCTGACTGATAGAAGCCGCCATAAGCCACCTGGGAGCCTGTGGCGGTAAACGAAAACCTGTTCCAGCTAGCAGAGGTATAGCTTATCGACATCTGGTGTGTTGAGCTATAGGTCGTTGCTGTTACGTACGCACTCTTCGATGCTATCAGTTCGAGCAATATGGAGCCAGAGCCCGACACCACAGTGCTACCTGACAAGAAGTTGGTTGCTACACCGAAAGGGTTGTAGTACAGTCCTATCTTGTTGGAATAGTCGAAGTACGGGCTTGCTTGGTTGTCGAAGAAACTGTCATCGTACTTGACGATGAGCCTTGGGTGCTTCGTGCTGTTCTTTGTGTGTCTGGAAGCAAACCTCTTGACGAATCTGGTAACGTCATCGGTTTCCTGGCTGCCAGAGAAGGATAGTCTGAAGCCGTAGTCCGGGATAAGCCCAGCTAGCACACCAGAAACAACTGGTGTCACATCTATAAGCAGGTCTTCGGTTCCCAGAGTAAACGACTGTGATCGAGCAATGGAACCTACACCAGACGGGTATGCTGGAAGGGTCGAAGTGTTGAAGTAGTCAAACGAGCCCGTAGCAGAACCCGACAAGTCTCCAGCATAAGCAATACCCCCACTTGTCCATGTGGTTATGGCTCCGTTGCTTATGCTTGCCGTAAACCAGTTCACAACGTCAAGGTCTCTGTATCCAATCACGTCCATACCCCGGCCTTCATCCCAAGTCTTAGCAACCGGGTAAGCGACAATGGTAAAGTTCGAAGGGACAGTTTTGCCGCTGTATACGTCTTTTAGAGAGATATACGCCTTGAAGGATGACGAGCTGTAGTTGAGGTATGAACCAGTGAGTTCCCTCAGTGGTGACAGGTCGAAGTGAATGAGCATTCTGGTGAGTTCAACGCCAGAAGAACCTGACGGTACATCAGTCTCATCGTAGAGCTTGTACAGGTCTAGGCTTGCAGCAGCTCCCACGTTGGCATCGGTTGAACGACTAAGGGTTGGCCTTGAAGAGAACAGAAGTTTGTTTGTGACGTATGCGTCTTTATCTGCCTTGAGAATACGGTACATGTCTTATCACCCAGCCCTTCCGATGATGTCGCTGTTGGGATACTTCACTTCAAACATCCCTCCTGGTGGCGGGATAAGAATAGAGTTGTTGATGATGTTGGTGCTCACGTCATAGCGAACAGTGCTATACTCTCTGTCTGCAACTGTCCCTGTCACGTTGGTTACACTCAGACCCTTCACAGACAGCACACCGGCGTTGTTGTAGATGATGTTTCGGATGTCATCAAGTACCAAGGGCTGTTCCATCTGGAAGTTGCCAACGTTGAAATACTGGATGAGCTTGGACTGAACGTTCTGCAACACAAGCTGTCGGTTGAAGGTTGGGTCAACCGTGATGTCATAGTTGAGCTGCAGGTTGATGATTCTACCGTCCAGAATATCAATGGCATCCGATATCATTCTGTACTGGTTCAGGTACACGGCAAGGTTCTTCTTCAACAAGTCTGGAGCTATAACCAGTTCACTTGCGCTGTTCCTGCACAGGAGAAACAACATGGCAGCGTTGGGGTTGTCAGGGTTGCTCCTGATCGATGCTCTGTACACTCTTCCAAACTTCGCAGGCAAGGAATACACTCTGGCAAGCAAGTCTTCCTTGCTCACGATTCTCGCCTGTGCGTTTCTAGCGCTTGGGACTTGAAGTCTCAGTTCGTCAACCGTTGGAGCATCGGCCCCACCTGAAGCTGGTGTGTTGTTGTTAGCATCGGCTGTGGCTCTTACGTTCGAAGCAACAAGGGCTGTTGGAGAGTTGGGGAACTCCATAACCAAGGTTCCAATCTCCGAGATGCTCTGCGCTGGAATGTTGTGGCTTAGACCTCCGCCAGTTCTGTAGATGACCGTGATGGTAACGTCAGGAGCTATAGCTCCAAGCGTACCCGTTCTCAACAGGTTGTTGGGATCAATCGAGAACCTTGAGAAGTTACTTCTTCCGTACAGTGGGAGTGCTGCTTCGCTCGGGTCTGGAACAAGGTCATCATCCATTGTCTCTCCCGAACCGCCACCAAACGTCAGCGTTGTGAGTCTTGTCGACAAGCTTGTTGTCTTGAAGAAACGATAAGGGGCAGGAAGCATCTCCAGAGAACTGTCAACATATGGTTGTCCTGAAGGTGTTGCGGCCAAACTTGTTCTGTTGGAGATGGACTTGAACACAGTGTCTTGTGTCAGGAATTCAACTTCGTAGTAGTTGTTTCCATCACTGTCTGTGACTGAAACAATCTCTGTTACATCTCTGTTTTCTAGTGTGTGTCTCTTGAAAGCTTCGAACCCTGTAACACTGAACGTCTCCGTAACAGTGATTGAAGACAAGCAAGTTCCCTTCGAAGAGAACACATAGTCTACTGCGTTTCCAGATGAGTCTGTGTCTCCAAGCACATACGAAATAGCATTCGAAGGTGTGCCATCACTCTTGGTTACAGTGAAGTCTACGTCATCAACAAGCTGGAACTGTACGCCGTTGTTTGAGTTGACCGTTGTCCCAGGTTTGATTATGGGCAGTGCGGTCGTGTCATATGGAAGAGCGCTGTTGGCAGAGGCTGCAGGAATTCTTACGTAGAACGTGGTGTCCACGACTGCAGGAGCTGCACCGACAACTTGCACGCCTGCGCTTCGGAGAAGCCTCTCAAGGTTGTTTGGTTCAACAGCTGTTTCGGCGTTTAGCTCTCCGAACTGGTGATCCAGATAAAAACTCTGAACGTCACCCACATAGCTTGCCAACTCAACAAGCAGCCCACCAAACCCATTCGGTGAGAAGTCTTGAATCTTGTCGGGAAAGAACGTTCTGGCGTACTCCTCAAGGTCTCTCCTGAAGGAATCGAAGTCCTTGTTGACGTATCGCCTAGCCCTTGTAGCTTGTTGAATGTCTCTTTTTGTGTCTATTGGCATGGTGATGGTCTTTCTGTGCTGTCAGGACAGCGTGAACCTTACTTCAAGCAGTGTCGTGGGAATAAGGGCTCTCGGTATGCTGTAGTAGATGTAGATAACAACGCTGCCTGTACCTGGTTCGTCTGCTGGTAGTTGTGCAGTTTCGAAGTTCTCAAGCTCCACATAAGGCATCCACTTGCCAACAGCTGCGCAAATTCGTGCATCAACAGCATCGTCGAACGTTTCTTTTCCGTTCTCATACTCTGTGACAAGCGGCTGGAGGTTTGCTCCATAGTCGTAGAGCATAACCCTTTCTCCCCAGTTGGTCATAACCAAGTCCCTCAAGTTGTTTTTCATCTGAATCCCAACGTCATAGGACATGGCCAACAAGCCCTCATCACTTGTCCCAGGCATCAACGGTGTAACGATGCCAACAGGGACAGGTGTTCTGGCCACAGCGTTGTTCTGCGCTGTGGTTTCTGCTGCTGTGAATCCAACACTCTTGAAACTACGAGTCATGCAGCATAACTAGCCATGAATCACAGCCCGAAAGCTTTCTTCAAGTCTTGTTGCTGTTGGTTGTTGGTGCCGTCGTCAACACCCGGAGTGACACGCTGTGCTGGGGTTGTTGGTGCATTCGCCGTTGTTGGCTGTACAGGCTGCGGAACAAGAACAGAGGAACCTAGGTTGCCCACAACACGCTCCGGTTGGCCAACACCCGAGACTCCAGCTGTTCGACGAACAAACTCATCAAAGGATATGCCCTGTTGAACTCCACCTGATTCGTTTGGTTGTTGTGTGCTGAGCTGTGTTCCAGCTCCTAGCCTCTGCAAACCTTCAGCTTGTGCTGTAGCTCTGCTAGCAGCTGCGTCTTGTGCTTGTCTATCCATATCAGACAGAGCTTCTGTGGCAGAGTCTCCGGCAGAACCACACAGGGGGAAAAATATGCCAACGATAGGCAGCGGGTTCAACAACAACTTGATGAAGCACCACACGAACTTCACCAACGCTATCAAGATAGCGAAAGCAAACAGCTTTATCGGATCGTTCTGGCTGGTCCTTCGTTGTGGGTCAACAGGAAGTGGTGGACTGCTCAGCGCTGCATACAAGGCATTACCAACCTGTACAGCTAGAGCACCAACAACAGGTATACCGCTTAGAGCTCCCTCTATGGAGTTTATCTGAATAGCATTCGCAGAGCTGTTTATGGCATTCTCAGCTTCGGACCTAGCCTGGGAGCTGGTAGTTGCCATCGAACGTTCTATCGCATCTTGACTCATGGTGCTTGCTCACTCACTGCCCGAATATCTTACTTGACCTTGACTTGTACACAGACTGGTTGGTGGTCCTTCGCTTTTGCTGAACGTCTTGACCCAACTTGCCTTGCGCTGCTTTCGCTGCTGTTGTAAGACCTTGCCATGCCGTGTCTGAACCAAACGGTACACACAGGCTTGACTTGCTAGCAGCCTCAACAGCATCAACTAAGGAAGAATAAGCATCGTGCAGAGCGTTTATCTGTCCTTGAAGGCCCTCTATAACCCGTTTGTACTCGCTCCACTTGATGTAAGGCTCTGCCCCGGCAAAGTTGTTCTCGCCCCCTACAGATACCTCTATATTCGAACCAGCGGCATTCCTGGGAACGTCAGGCGATGGTGTTTGGTTATCCGTTCTCAGCGCAGCACCACCAAGGAATATCTGCATTCCGTCGATTTGCACTCTGCCTTCTGGGGACATATAAAGGTAAGCAAGATGGTCGGTGTCAGCTGCCTGGGCATCCATGTCTTCTGGAGTCCTGTTTTTGCCTTCCTTTACCACAAGCACAGAACCACTGATTATGTGCTGTGTATTGTCTTCTTGAGGAACGGACCTTCGAGCTATAAGCCTTACATGGTCTGCCTTACCAACCACATAAGCGTTTCCTAGTTTTGGTCCTGCTGGCTGCGAACCGTTCAACAGAGTAGACACCGGCTGAGTTGGATAGAGAGACCTTGGGCTATAGTTGATTCCTGTCGGCTGCATAGCATCGTTTACAGCACCCCTTGCAGAGTGTTGTGTTCGAAACAAAGTGTCAGCCTTCGTGTTCATTGAAACAAACACACGAGCAGCATCACGAATGTAGTCAGGATCACCTTCGCTCAGCTGTTCTTGTTTGTTGAGCCCTGTGAGTTTGGGTGTTTTGTCTGTTTCTAGTAATCCTCTGCTATTTGACACAATCAGCGGCGAAGTCTTGAAGTGCTCCGAAGATGGTTCACGCTCTCCTGGAGTCATCAAGAACCTTCCTCTGCCTGCAACCATATCAACAGTGCCGCTGTATCTCTTCTGCTCTAGAACACCAGTGTGCGAACCTGAAGCTCTGCCAGCTCTGTCTTGGCCAAGAACAACCAAAGAGTTGTTCATACCTTGGATAACGAACTCTTGTGGGCGCTTTGTCCACCTAGGCACAACCTCGTAGCTGTGCATCAAGCTTGCAGAACTAAACTGATAGATTGCCTCGTAGGGATTAGTGGTGTTTGCTTGAGGAAGTGTGTGAGTGTTGTCTTGCTCCGTTCCGTTTGGAAACCCCGGAGTGTATCCCGTTCTTGCTGGGGACAGGCTTGCGCTTGTTCTCTGCTGGGATGCAAACAGCCTATTGAACCTTCTGTCACCATGAGTGAAGTTGGTATCTTCAACCTGCATACCTTCATTCACACGAGACATCCAGCGACCAGAAAGGAAACCGTACTTTTGGAAGTCCTCGAACAACACGGACACTTGCTCGCCCGCTTGAACAGGGAGCATCAAATGACTTTGGAAGAACGGAGGCAACAGAACCCTTGTGGGTATAGCATTGCTCATGCCCTCAGTGATCATCACAGCAACAACAGAGTTGGCAGACATAGTGTCAACAGCCGTTGGGTTGGTTACCAAGTTTCTGATTCTGTCCTTGTCGCTATCAGACAAACTCCTAGGATCAAACACCACTTCTTCAACAACAGCACGCTGCATCGTTGGTGGTGTACCAGTAAGATGACTGTCAATGGTAATGCCAGCAGGGTCAAGCACACCGTCGGTGCCCCCGGTCAGTACCCTGTTCGCATTGATGTTATATACGCCGCCCATGTGCTGTTATGTTGGTAACTAGCCCATGCTCTAGAGTTGAGCCCTACCTGCTTCTGCGCTCTAGTCGGTCGAACAAGTCGTTGCCTGTCGGTAGATCCTCTGCGTCCTGTTTGTCTTTTGCCTTGTGAACCAACTCGGCTAGCTTCAGCAGCTGCGTGTTGGCTTTCTCCATGCGTTCCATGTACTTGGCAAGATGGTCACCATGAATCACATGGTTTTCAGCGTTGCCTTGCACCACGATGTACAGGTCCGTCCAGATAATGTAGGCGTTCCTTCGATCGGTAAGGGCGTTCTCATAAATCTGCTTCCACAGCATCTTCAACTTCTCATCGATGTTGACCAGACTGTCTAGCAGAGCGGCGAAGTTCTCAAGGTCTTCCTTGGACTTCTTCATGATGCCAAGACCAGAAGGATGCTGGATGGATTCCTCAAGCATTGTGTCGTTCATCGTATTCATCCTTTGCTTGCTTGTAGTAGCGCTTCATTGTCGACAACACAACGCTTAGAGCCTTGGGATGCAGAGCCGTGATTTCTCTCAAGTAAAGCATCACTGCTCGCTTGTTGAAGAAGTCAAGGTCGTTGATATCCTTGAACAGCATGTTGATGCCATCCATCACTGCCGACTCGTTGTTGGTCACGGTAAGCTCCTGAACCCTCGAAAGAAGGAACTGTAGCTTCTTGTTGTTCTCTATCATGATCAAGGCGTCTTCAGGAGAAGGGTCAATGCTGTGGTTCTCTATCAATTCGATATCGTGTGCTGACAGCTTGTCCCTGTCATCGATACTTGTAAACAGTTGGTTGTTCCTGGAACTCTGCTTCGACTTGATAATGAGCCAGTGCTTCGCCACAACGTTGAAGTAAGCGAACGCTCTTGAGCCCTTCGACATGTCAAACTTGTCAATCACTCCATACAGGAACTCAACACACTCGCTCTGAAGGTCGGCCTTGCTTTCAAACTGCACTTGAAACCCGTACACGTTGATCAAGTTTTCAACCAGCTTGGAAAACGCTGGAAGAATCTCCTTCATGTAGATTTCATTACGCTTGGTTTTGTTCTCTTCCTCCTTGTAGGCAAGGATGGCTTGCTGAGTACCAGCGTTGAAGTAGAAATCCTTGGGAGCTGCGCCACCCTTTGGTTTCCTCTTGATCATCTTCTTCTTTCCAGGCTTCATGTCGTTCTCCCTCAGTAGTCTTCGTCAACCACTGTCTGCTGTGCGTCTATCTCTTCAATACGTATGTATTTTTGTTGGCTGCGTTGTGTAAGAGCAAACACGAGCTTGTGCGTGGCCGTCATGCACATACGAACATCAGCCAACGCTTCATCAACGGCCTTCTTGATGTGAGGGTTGTCGAAGAACATCTCAACCTTCAAGATACCTTCCAGAGTTTTCTCTGAACGTTGATGCACGGCTATGGCTTCCGACAAGTCGTCTTCAAGTAGGAAGATTATCCTTGCCCACCGCAGAGCGTAGAACACAGCTACACCCAACAGCGCAGCCAACACAACACACAGTACGCCAAGAAACCACACCATACAACACCTCTGACTTATTTCAGCTGGCTCTCAAGCGCTTCCGTGTATAGCTTGCTAACGGCAGAGAAAGAGAACTTCTCTCGAACCTTCTTCCCCAGTTCAACAGCCCACGCTTTTGGCATGACTGGAGAACTCTTGAACTTGGATAGTCTGCGTTTCGAATCCACTTCCGTTGGGTAAGCCCACTTGACACCCGGCATGAATATCTGATTATCTACCCTTGACTCGTGGATGTCTCCCATGATGTAGTCAACACCAATGTACTTGCCTTCCTTCAAGAACTGTAGATGGCCGCTCCAGTCGGTAACAATCACGGGCAAGTCACAGGCAGCCGCTTCTAGAATAGGAAGTCCGTAGCCTTCTCCATGTGTGAGATTCACAAGTGCCTTGATATCAGGGTGTGTGTACAGCCCCTTCATCTCTTCATCCGTCATGTGTCCATGAAGCAGGTAGAACGTTGGACCTGTTGGCTTCGACACTTCACTGATGAGCTTGCTGAGAATCGACTGAACGTTTCTCTTGTCCAGTTCTGTTGCCGCTCCACAGTTCGTCTTGACAACGATACCAACGTCAGGCTGCCCATCAAACAGCTCAGCCATCCACTTGATTGTGTAAGGAATGTTCTTTCTGTCGTTGTCAACGTTGGTTCCTGTAAGCTGTCCAACCAACAAAAAGTTGAACTTCGTCTTCAACTTCAAGTCGATAGGCTTCATGTCCTCAGAAGCCAGAACGTCGAACACTTCCGGATACGACTCAGGAATCACAACAATTGGAGTCTTCACTTCCCCTGTGTTGAGGAAGGTTTGCTTGGTGAACTCACTGGGAACAATGACAAGATCCATCCTGTTGATGTTGTCAACCCAAGCAGGGTTGCACTTGTCCGTTTCCACACCCGCTGTCACACCAATGTTGAAACCTCCCAAGTATGGGTTCCATTCGTTCGGAAGCTGGACTTGAATGGTCACATCGTAGAAGCTCTTCTTGTTGTTAGCAGCCTGCATGACTTCGCCAACAAGGCCATCCTCAAGATCAGGATTCAACAGCCAGTGTGTCTTGCCCCATGGCAATGGTTCGGTTGATATGTCGAGTCCAAGCCTGGGTCCGACATCACGGAACAACCACTTGGCAATCTGTCTCGTATGCACCCCATAGCCAGAGTTTGTCAGGATGGGGCCTCGAAGTAGAACTGATTTCATATTCATATGGGTTTCCTCGCTTCACTTCACATGTGATGGTTTTCTCTGTACTTGTACCGGTATTTCTGGTGCTGCAAGTGCAGATACATCAACTGGAATATCTCTCTTCATAGGAGGCGGCGAACGACCATCCTCAACAGACTGTACAGCAACCGGCTCACAGGACCAGTGTGCCCTGCCTTCGCCGTTCTCACTCTTCACGATGCAGTCTTCAAGAGTTCTGTCCCACTCCGCTATCACGTTGTGGTAGTTGAACTCATAGTCTGCATAAGCTACGTTCTTGAGTGCCATCTCTTCTTTCTGCTCTGGAGTCATCTCGTAGATGTTCATATACGCCTTGGCCAAGTCTAGATGGCTCACATGGTCATCATAGATGTAAGGGACCATCTGAGAACCAATCAAGGTTCTTGTAGCAGGCTCTAGAGCCACACCATGAACGGAACCATCTCTGTGGTCAACAACTTGTCGTGTCATGCCTCCGGTCTTCAAGGCGATAATAGGCTGGCCTGTCATCAACGCTGAAAGCGTTGCAAGTCCAAACCCTTCTGCCTTCGACACGTTCACAGTGAAGTCTGTAGCGTTGTACAGAGCGTTCATGTCGCTGAACCCAACCTTTTGGGTAGAGAACAGCACATGTCCACTCAAGCCCAGTCTCTCAGTCATGGCAATCAGGTTCGGACCCTCCATGTCGTTTGGGTCAGTGTGCATGATAAGCATGGCCTTTCTGTGTCCATGCTTCACTTCAAGCTCATCAAGGAACAGCTTCCAGGCGTTGATAACGTCCCCAGGCATCTTCCTTGTGGCATTCCTGTTCACCCACAACCCGACAAACCAGTCAGCTCTGTCTCCAAAGTTCCCCTTCCTGAGTCCAGCTCGCTGTTCCTCTGTCATCCTGAAGAACGCTTCCTTCGGAAAGGCATGAGGGATGTAGTTGGTTCGCTCTGGAAAGTGAGGCTTCACCATCTCGTAAGTCTTCCAAGACAAGCAGTTGATCAAGTCCGTTGACCGATACCACACATCGTTGAAGTCCGGATATGGGTCGTTGTCCCATACGTGCCAGTACGTGATAGGACAGAACTGACGAATCTCGTCCTCCATCTCCCATACCCACATAAACTGTCTTGGGTCCGTAAACAACAACACAGCGTCAGGACGCTCGTTTACTAGAACGTTCCTGAGAATGTCAGGTGTGCCGAAGTTGTCGACGGGCTTGATAATGAAATCCGGTGTGACAGCCGTGGTTTCATAGTTCGGATGCTTGATCGCACCACCAAGACACCGGAAAGTATACTTGCCTGTCGCCAACAACCCCTGAATCAAGAAACGGGCTTGAACCCCGACACCAGAAGTGCTTACCTCGTACCCGCAGTTTCCATAGGGAGTAGACTATATCACCAACATTCAACATGTTGCTGGGCACTGTCGGATCATCGCCATGAGACAAGTCTTGTAGGCTAACCGTAGTCGTTGAACCTTCTCCATCGTTTCCGAACAGGAGCTTGGCTGCTGATTGCCCAATCCTTGTGTTTCTCAGCAGTCACGCTCGCCGTTTCCGGCCACGTTGTTGCACTCAAGGCTCTAAGGGGTTTCCAGCAATTCACCCAGTTTTACATCCACTAAGCAGTTTATGGATGGTCCGAGAGAACTAGGATTTTGTGTTTCTTCTGTGGACTAAGAACGCTGTCCACCAGCGAAAGAGTAGTGTCTGTTGTCATGCTGTGTGTTTCCTCCATGATATCAACGGAGAGAACATGTTCATGACAAGCCCACCACATGTATAGGCTTACTTCTTCAAATTCTGATAATCGGCGTCAACCATCATCTTGACGAGTCCCTTGAACGTAACTGCCGGCTCCCAACCAAGCACTCTCTTCGCCTTCGAAGCATCACCGAGAAGCAGCGGAACCTCATGTGGTCTGAACAGTCTTGAGTTGATTTTCAAGTGCTTGTAAGGGTCAAGGCCAATGTATGTGAACGCTTCTTCGTAGAACTCTCTTACGGTGTGAGTCTCTCCCGTAGCAACAACGTAGTCGTCACCCTTGGGCTGTTGAAGCATCAAGTGCATAGCCTTCACATAGTCTCCAGCAAATCCCCAGTCCCTCTTCGCCTCAAGGTTCCCGAGTTCGACGACCTGTTGTCTGCCAAGGGCGATGTTCGCAGCAGCAAGAGTTATCTTTCTTGTGACGAAGGTCTCTCCTCTGAATGGGCTTTCGTGGTTGAACAGAATCCCACAAGAGATATGCAGTCCATATGACTCTCTGTAGTTTCTGCACAAGTTGTGAGCGAACAGTTTTGCGCAAGCATATGGAGACGCTGGAGTCATTCTTGTTTCTTCGTTCTGAGGATGCTCGGGGTTATCACCGTACATCTCTGAAGAGCTGGCCTGATAGAACCTAGCTTCAGGACAGATGGTCCTATAAGCTTCCAGGAGCTTCAGAACACCATTCCCTGCCACTTCGACAGTCTCCTCTGGGACTTCGAACGACACTCTCACATGAGACTGCGCTGCAAGGTTATAGATTTCGTCAGGCTTGTGCTTATGGAGAAGCTTCAACAAGCTGGAACTATCCGTCATGTTCCCATATTCAAGAAAGAAGTTGGGGTTCTGAAGCAACTCATCGATTCTTGTGGTGTTGATGAGCGAGGTTCTGCGCTTCATTCCCACAACACGGTATCCCTTGTCAAGCAACAGTCTTGCAAGGTAAGCACCGTCTTGTCCTGTAACGCCTGTGATGAATGCTGTTTTCATTGGTTGATTGCCTCGCAGATGAGCTTCACATCAGTCTCGGTAAGGTCTTGATGGTTTGGGACATAGAGTCCATAAGCATGAATCTTATCACAGTTCGGCAGGCTCGACCTTGAAGTACCATACCTCTTAGTCCAGAACGGCTGTCTACCCATCGAACCTGCGATCAAGGGTCTTACTTCGATGTCCTTGCACTGAAGCACTTGCACAACCTTGTCTCGGTTCGCAGTAAGAACTGGGAAAGCAAAACTAGAAACAAAGTCTCCTGTGCCTTGACCCACATTCAACTCGGAGTTCTGTATGTGTTGAGTATACCACAAGAAGTTCTGGTTTCTCTTTTGAGCAAACTCATCAAGCTTGTCAACTTGTCGCAACCCCAGAAAGGCTTGAAGGTCCGTAGCTCTCACGTTCATTCCTGGATAGTAGAACGTATACATGGCCTGGAAGTCATCAACGCCGTGCATGCTTCTCATGGACTCTTGTATGTTCTTGGGCCAGTCTCTATCCCAGCCATGGGAACGCATCGAGTGAACTATCCTGTGAAGGTGCTCGTTGTTGGTACACACGAGTCCACCTTCAATAGTGCTCAAGTGATGACCATAGTACATGGAGAACACAGAAACATCTCCAAACGTTCCTAGCTTTCTACCTTGGTGCTTCGAACCCATGCTTTCACACACGTCCTCAATCAACTTCACGCCGTGCTTCTTGCATAGCTTTACAATCTTGTCCATGTTTGGAACCAATCCCAGAACAGAGACAAGAATAACCGCCGCTACACCCCTAGCCTTGATTTCATTTTCTAGATGGTCAAGGTCCATTGACAAGTCCGTAAGGTTGCAGTCAATCAGAACAGGTTTCATTCCGAGAAGCATGACCGAACTCACGTCTGTAAGCCACGACAACCCAGGAACAGCAACTCTTGCTCCAGGCTTCAACATTCCAGCTTCCTGCATGGCTGCCAGGGCAAGCAAGATGGCAGAGCTGCCACTGTTCACGTATGTCGTGTGCCGGACTCCCAACCACTGATTCCACTTACTCTCCAGTTGAATCGTAAGCTCGCCCTTCGTAAGTCTTGGAATAGGTTCTTGTTGAAGCCATGCCACAAGAGCATCCACATCCGAACGGTCAATCGTATCCGATACTAGTTTTATCGTCATCATTCAACTCCTATAGGTTCTCAAGCTGGCAAGGCACGCAGTATACGAACTCATATTCCTTCACAAGCTTCTTTATCCCGTCTTGCAACGATACCTGTGGCTGCCATCCTAGGCCGTTCTGGACGGTTGTGTCGACAAGCTTCCGCTTCATACCTTCGGGCTTACTCAAGTCGAACAGAAAGGCACCTGGGGGCACTACGCTGGTGTTGTGGACCACCTTGTAGACCTCTTCGTAGTATTCAAGAACGGTATGGTCCGTGCCAGCTCCAACGTTCATGATATCGGGAACACGGTCGAACAGGTCTTGGTCGATGATGTCCCATATGACTTGGGACAGGTCATCAACGTACATGAACTCTCTTCGTGCTTGACCAGAACCCCAAATGGTTACCGGTTCGTTCTTGTGCTTGGCGTCATGAACCTTGCGAACAGCGGCTGGAATCAAGTGAGCGTTGTCTTCATCGAACTTGTCTCGTTCTCCATAAAGGTTGCACGGGACAAGAGTTTTGAATCTGTGCTTGAACTTGAGATGGCTGTTGCTAGCCGCCTGACACAGCTTCGCTGTTGCTATCTTGGCAAGGGCATATCCTTCGTTGGTAGGCTCAAGAACACCGGTTCCTATGTGTTCTGGCTTCAACGGGACTTCTAGATCCTTGGGATACATGCAGGAACTGCCCAAGTTGATGAGCTTGGTGTCCTTCATGTTGAAAGTGGCTGTGACGACGTTCATCCCCATCGTCATGTTCTCGTAAAGGAACCTGTAAGGCTCTTTGATGTTTGCCTTGATTCCCCCAACCTTGCCTGCGCAGTGAACAACAACGTCGGGCTGAGCACCACGAAAGTAGTGTTCAACATCTCTGCCGTTCAACAGGTCAAGGTCATCACGGTCTGGACAGATAAGCGTGTGCCCGTAGTTGGTGCGATGTTCTCGGATGCTTGTGCCTACCATTCCGTAGGCCCCGGTTATCAATACTCTCATTGTTGGTGAACGAGAGTATGCCCCCTGTTTATGGATGTATCAACCGCTAATCACCGTAGGAACGTTCACGAACGGCAGCCCGTCTGGCTTTTGTTCCCGCAACGCTTCGACGAGAGTATCAACAGCGGAACTAGCTTCCATGATACTCTCTGTTAGAGTAAAGAAGGCACCATCTGGGAACCCTTTGTCATCGACATAATGGTCCGCTTGCATCTTCACGCCAGTTCTGAGAGTGTGATACTTCACGCCCCAACTCTGGAGTTGTTTCACCGTGAAGTCAAACCAGTCTTGGCCTGTGGTTGTGCCTCTTGCCGTGTCAATGCGAACCATGGTACCAGCTTCGTAAAGTCGGTTGACCACTGCTATACGCTCCAACATAGGTTCCGCCTGTTCATACTTGCCGTTCGTGTTCGAGCACAGCGTCCCGTCAAGGTCAAAACAGATAACCTTGTTTTCCCAAGGGTTCTTCACAGTGTGTTGACCTTTCTGAGCTTCTTCGCAATCGGAACCTCTGAAGGAAACACAACCTTCTCTCCTGTTCCAAGCATCGATTCCATGTTTCGGATGCCAGAAACCAACTCTTTCACGTTCTCGATGCTGGCCGCTTGATCGGAACCATACATCGTTCTGTCACATGTAATGTGGAACTCGACAATCGAAGCTCCAAGCGCCACGGCTCCAATGCATGCGTCATGACCGTTGTAGTGGTTCGAGAACCCAACAGGAACAGGGAGATAGTTGTCTTGAAGAGTGCTGATATAGTTCAGGTTCACTTCTTCAGGCTTGGTTGGGTATGTGCTTGTGCATGCAAGGATTCCTCCTCTTTCAAGACGCTTCACACCAATAGCGTCAACAGCCTTCCATACCTGAGCAGCATCGCTCATGCCTGTTGACAAGATGACAGACTTGCCTGTTGCCTTGATACTCTCAACAAGGGCCTTGTCTGTGATGGAAGCAGAAGCAACCTTGTGAAAATCAACGTTGATGGCTTTCTCGATAAGCTCAACCGAAGGAACGTCCCAACACGACACACCGAAGTCTAGACCAAGGTTCTTGGTGTACGCATACAACTCTCTGTACTGGTCAGCGTTGAATTCAAGACCTTCCTTCTGTTGCCTTGTGGTGGTGCCCCAAGGACTCTGACGTGGAGTCTCAAGCTCTTCCTTGGTGTAAGTTGTGTCGATGTCACGCTTCTGAAACTTCACGGCGTTACACCCTGCTTCGGCAGCCTTGTCAATCAAGGCCCTTGCAAGGTTCATCGAGCCGTTGTGGTTGATGCCAATTTCTGCAATCACATAAACTTGTTTGGTTCTCTTCATGGTTATTCCTTCTGGTTATCAGTCAGCTGCATGCTACCATACTGATTTGCCGCCGTCAATGACTAAGTTGTGTCCTGTCATATAAGACGATGCATCCGAACACAAGAAAGCCATAGCAGCCTTGTATTCGTCGATTTGAGCCATCCTTCCCATTGGAATGATGCCCGAGAGCTTTTGAACGAACTCTTCTGGATGGTTGTTGAAAACACCTGTAGGACTCAAGCAGTTCACACGAATACCCTTTTCAGCAAGGTAGGTTGCAAGGTACTTCGTCATACCAACAACAGCGTACTTCGCAGCAGAGTAAGTGATAGGCTTCACTGGTTGCTGTTCCCAGGGCAGCCCTTCCTTCTGATATATCCGTTGGTCTGGAGCAATCACACTCAAGTCACTGGCGATGTTTACAATGACACCCTTCGTCCCGTCCACAAGCATATGCTTCACAGCTGCTTGAGAACACAAGAACGTGCCGTTGACAATAGCGTCAATACCCTCTTGGAAGTAGTCGAAGGTCATGGTTTCAAACCTTGTGTCCAGCTTCAGCCCTGAATCTCCCTTCTTGACCTTTGGATCTTTTGCTGCGTTGTTGATGAGAACATCAATGCTCGTAACACCGCTCAAGTCTTTGAAGAACTGTTCAACATCCTCTGGATCTGTCACGTCAAGCAGACTGAACGGCACGTTGACCGAATACTTCTCAATGAGATTCTGGGCTGTTGTTCTGGCTGCGTTGTAGTCAATGTCTGTGATGATAGGCGTACCTCCACACTCGATGACTGCTTCAGCCCACTGTGGTCCTAGTAACCCACCAGCACCGGTTATGACTACGTTCTTGCCCTTCAAGTCGAATCTGTTCGCTAACTCTTGTTTCATTTGGTTCCTTGTTGTGGTGCACGTTCGTACAGTGCTTGCATGTGGTATTTCTGATATTCAACGGTCTTTTGTTCCAGACCATCAAGCCCACGGGCCAACTGTAGCGTGTATGAGCCATCATACCCAAGAGTTTTCAACATCCCAAAGATAAAGTTGAAGTCCGTTCTGCCTGTTCCTGGCCACACTGTCTTCCACGCACCAACGGTGTAGTCATACAGTCTGTCCTTCAAGTGAACGTTGTCGATCTTGTCGAAAACAGCTGGGAGATATTCCTTGTGGTTGTTGCTGTAGCTTGTGATGTTTCCTGTGTCGTAAGTCACTCTGTAGTTCGGGCGCAAGTCAACAAGACTCAACAGTCTCTCATGATCCAGCTCGGCTTCAAAAGAAAACAGCAGATTTGGAAACCTGTCTGTTATCTTGACAATCTCTCTCTTGAAGGTGTCAAGGCTCTTGCCTGTGCATTCCATGGAACTAGCGTCCAGTAGGGGAATGCCGATGGTGTTGAACCCAAAACGAGGATGATGACCGATTTTGCTGACACGTTCACACACAGGAGTTAGGTTCTGTTCCAAGAACTCGCCCACGTTGTCTGCATAACCAACTCGACTGTTTATCAAGTGGTCACAGCAGATTGTTCCTATCATGTGAGAGTTCCACGAGAGGAACTTTCTTGTCTCTTCGCTATCAACCATTAGCGGGTTGTCACGAAAGCATTCCTCCGTGATTATCCACTCGATATGGCTCAGTCCCACGTTGTGCAAGCAGTTAGTAAACTCCGAGCGCCACGTCTCCCGTGGGAATGCTTGTATCTGGTTATCAACCGGTGGGGATAGCCTGCCTTGAATGATTCCAACGTGTTTCATGTTACCTCGATAAGCGGCTCAACGAACTCGATACGATTATCCGAAGGGTCAAGAGCCATGAACACCATAGCTCCACCATCCGTACTTCTCAACGGAGCAGAGAGTACCCTGTAGCCCCTTGCCTTCACCTTACTGTATGCGTCCTGGATGTTCGAAACTTGAATGGCAAGGTGAGAACCGGGAACAGTGCGAGTGCTCCTGCTGCTAGGGATATAAGCAGAGCCTTCAAGCAGTTCTACTACCAAACCCGTTGGTAGTTTTACCTTCACCATTTTCAACGTATATTCGATGCCGACGGCTAGAAGTTCGGCGATATACGGACTACGGGCTTCTGTTCCTTCCCAGACAACCTCGCCGCCCAACAACTCAGTGTAGAACGGCAGCGCTTCTGCAATACTCGTAACGTTGAAGCCGACGTGTCTTGTGCCTGTGATATGAATGGGCTCTTGTTGTTCATCAATCAACTCAACGAGAGAGTCTTCGAGGATATCAAGACCTTCCTGCAAAGCGTCCTGAGTGATGCACAAGGGTGGACCCAGCTTCAAGGTGCCAGAACCGGTTCTGACAGAGACAAGGCCCTTGAAGAACGCTTTCTCGATAAGACGATCAACGAAGTCTTCGTTTGACTCTGTTGTTCCCGACTCAATGAACACAGCGGCCAGAAGGCCAGAACCACAGATACGCTTGATGTGGCTTGGATACTTGTTTTTGAGTTCAAACAGCTGTGCTCCGAGATAGTCTCCGAGCTTCGCACTAGCTTTCACAAGGTCCAACCTGCGAATCTCTCGAATAGAAGCTACACTTGCAGCCACAGCAACAGGGTTGCCGCCGTGCGTGCTGTTGAAGCTTTGGTTGTCTCCAACGATGTCTTGTCTTGTGATGACTGCAGACAATGGCAAGCTAGAAGAGATTCCCTTTCCACACACGATGATGTCGGGCTGGACTCCTAGGTGCTCGAAGCCGAACATCTTGCCTGTCCTGCCGAAGCCAGCTTGGACCTCATCAACAATCAACAAAGCGTTGTTGAGCTCGCAGAACTTCTTCATGGCCTGAGCATAGTCGGCAGGCATGAAGGCTGCACACCAACCCTGATATGGTTCTGTAATGAACGCTGCGATTTGATAGGGATGAAGTGACTTCGTCGAATCTTCGAAGAACTGAGCGCCGGTCATTCCCTTCTCTTCAAGAACCCATGGGTAAGGGAATGGAATGTGAACAACGTTAGGGTGGCTCCAGCCAATCCACTCTTTCTCTTTCGGTTTGCCTCCAGCGAACTGTGAACCAAGAGTCTTGCCATGAAAACTGTTCTCGAAAGCAACAATCTTGCAACGTGTGTTGCAATCAGCCTTGCCACGAATCACAGCCATCTTCAGTGCTGCCTCAACGGCTTCGGAACCGGTTGTGAGCAGCAGAACCTTGTCAAGCCATGGTGTGAGCTTCAAGAGCTCTCTGGTAAGCTCTGCTCGCTCTGCTGTTGGGTAGTAGTAGCTGTGACACAGTCCCTTGTTGACAGTTCTCTGAATGGCGCTGGTGACAGCAGGGTTTCCGTGTCCAACGTTGGCTGTGAAGATTCCACTGGTGAAGTCAATCCAGCGGTTTCTGTTGCTATCTTCCACCGTGTGTTCAGAAGCATTCGACCACAGGATAGGCAGTTGGTTGTGCATGGAGCTTGGCTCGTTCTTCACGAGCTCCTGCATCAGCCTGTAGTCTTCGTTACAAGGAATCGAACCTCTGAGGGTTACGTTCCTTGTTTCCTTGGGCTTGACTAGGCGTTGGTTGTATGTGATTTTGTATGTCATGGCGATTATTTGGTGTCCTTGGCCGTTCTGCGTTGAACTTCGAACTCAAGGCGTTCGAGGTCTTCAGGTGTGTCTACTTCTATAACATGGGGCGTTATGAAACTCAAGATTTTATTCCCATGGAAGCTTGGGTTGACCTTATCCATGAACACGGATGGCTTGACAATATCCACATAACCGTTGGGGGCATAAGTGTCAGGATAAAACTGCCTGGGCTTGTTATAGTATTCAGGGTCAGTCTTGGCAAGCTCTGGAAACAACCCACGCCAGAACTCTCCTGAAGATGTGAACATCTTGAAAGCTGTTTCCCCCAACTGGTGTGCGGAACGAAGGCTTGTGCAGTTCTCGCCAACATCGAACTGAAAGAACTTCTGGATAGCTTCATCAAGCGTGTCCGGTTCAATCAAGGGTGTTGTTGCTCTGAGATGGACTAAGGGTTCCGTGAAGCCTGTGTGTTCAACGAAGTGTTCGAAGGCTTCCTTGTCTGTTGACCAGTCTCCTGATATAGCTTCTGGCCTTGTGATTATGATGGCTCCGAACCCTTGCGCAGTAACAGCTATCTCAGGGCTGTTGGTTGACACATAGACGTTTCGAATACGTGTCGAACGCATGGCGGCTTCAATCGGATAACCGATAAGAGGCTTGCCGCCGACCTTCCTGATGTTCTTGTTGGGAACACCCTTGCTTCCACCCCTGGCGAGAATGAGACAGTCTAGAGTTTTGTTGGCTTTGTTGCTACGCATAGTAGCATAGCTTCTTGTGAGAACCTGATGAACTTGTTCATCTTGTCCGACCAAGAAACATCGCTGAATGGCCTATAAGGCAAACCGAGAAACTGAACTGCACGAGAAACCGGCTTCATATACCAACTAGACTCACTACCATCCCACAGTTCTGGCAGCTGATAGAAATACTCGGTGTTCACATTCTCAAATCCACTCAACTCATGAAGAACAGACAAGCTGTGCTTGATGAATGGAGTCACATGAGTATGGTCGATGTAGAAAGCTTCCTTGTTCGAATGCTTCCAGCTTGGAGTCATCGTGATGATAACTCCTCCTGGCCTCAACACCCTCTTGGCTTCATTGATCAGATGGTCCGGATGGTGAAGGTGTTCAACAACCGACTTGCTAAACACAACATCGAAAGTGTTGTCATGAAAGGGATATTGCTGTGTTTGAAGGTCTACTTGCTTGAAGCGACCTTTCGGAAGCCTGTCCTTAGCTACTGTTCCAATGTCGATTCCATAAGCGTCGTAACCACATTTCTGCATAGCAAGGGTTATGTCACCGTTGCCACAGCCCATGTCGAGAACCTCCCCGCCATCTGGGATCATTGGTCCCTTCTTCCACAGGTAGCCCCTTTGCCACAACAAATGCCTCGCCAGCTTCTTCGGATAATCCGACGCTGGTTCCTTGTAGGTTGTTGCTATGTAGTTTCCGTTGTAGATTGAGCTCATCTGAGGTATACCGTTGGTTTTTCTGCGCCGAAGGTGTTGGTCGCCAGTTTCTTGTGTTGCAAGACTGCCTCCACAATACCATCAACGTTATTCTGTTCAAATAGATTTGCAAGGTCAACCGAAGACACGTCGGAGTTGCAAGTCTTCCTTGTCTCAAACACTTCGATGTTGATATCCTTGTTCCACACGGACCACTCTTGGTGGGCCATGAAGATGTCAGCGTTGCTGAGAACGTGTGCTGAGAAACCACCACTTCTGCCTGACATAATCACTGAATCGCAGTCATACATCAGTGCCACGAGCTCATCTTGTGTCAGGTCAGGGTTGCTGAGCTCTTGATATCGGGCTCCACATGGACTGTTCTGTATGTCATATGACTGACAAGGAAACCCAACGTTGATAACGTTGACGCCTTCATTCACAAGAGCTTCAAGAACGTCCTTCATGTTGGGAATAAGAACAGAGGTGTTCTCTTCAGGAGCCTTGTTCTTGTAGTTCCTGGTCAACACCATAACCGTCTTCTCTGCTTGACCCGTGAGGTGCGTCAGATGCCGGTACATTCCGCTTATACGGTCATACACGGCCTTCGTTGGCTTGATGCGAACGCCGTCTCGAATCATCTGTCGCAAGCCCCTAAAGAGCCTACCATAAACAGAGACAGCATCCGAGTTGTACAGGTCGACTTCCTGTTCGTAGAGACGAACCGTGTAGTCAGAAAGCCACTGTTGCTCATCGGAGCAGACATACTGCATTGCACGGTCGAACAGTTCGGACTTGTTTCTGCCGTGAGTGGCTATGGCCCGAAGATCGCCACACTGAACCATTCTTCTGACTGACTTTTCCTCAAGAACTGCAGGGTATGTGTTCTCTGGCCGGTCAATGCTCTCGTCTAGAGTTATGAAGCTGTCTGCTGCTGTTATGATGGGAAGAGCCTTCCTTGGAGCAACAACAATAAGGTCTTCGTAACGAGACTTGTTGGAATGTAGGAATCCGTTGAATCCAACAAAATCATTCCACTCACACACAGGGGCGAAGTACACTACTTTCATGGCTTACCGAATATCCTTGCTAGCGGGCTTGTATCGCTATGAACAACCACCTTGACTGAGTGGCCGCTGTTGTCTATAGACTGCTTGATGGTTATGAAATCTTCAACGACTTCTGACATCCATGGTGTGAAACTGTCAGGGTTATAGCTCTTGCCGTCGAAGTACCCAGCACTGTAGTCCAGGTCAACCCCAGAAACGTTGATGGTTTCACAACCGGAGATTATGGCAAGAGCCAACATATGAAGTGCTACCGTGCTGCCTGTTCCATACCTTGTAGGAGCTCCTAGGAAGCTCTGTAGTGCCTCCTGAACAGTTGAACGGCCTTCCCCTATCTCTTTCTTGTTGAAGGCACAGCAAGGCTTCCTAGAGTCTTGGCAGACCATGCCGTTGAAGTGTCTCTGATCATATGGGAGATAGTCCACTTCAAGCAGCTGTTCTGGATTCCTTGTTAGGTCGACGCTGTTAGCGTATAGGAGTTTACCGCCCCAGTTCTTCATCTTGTTGAAGCGTGCGTGTTGTGCTTCAACAGTGAAGTGGGAGTTGGCAACAACCCAATAGTTTGGCTTGAGTTGCTCTACGGTCAATCCCACGTTGTTGAGCAAGTCATCAACTTCATTGGTTACGAACAGCACATGACCTTGTGTATTCTGAGCTCGGAGCTTTACGAGTTGCTTGAGAATGCTCATGGTGCTTGGACCGTTAGCAACAACCCAGGCAGTCTGACCCTTGTGAGAATCAACCAGCTGTTCAATATTGAAGCTTGACACGATCGTCTCCTGTTCCGAACAAGGCACGTTCAACAAGGTCGCACAAGATGTGACCAAGTGTTATGTGACATTCCTGGATTCTTGCTGTGTCGTTCGATGGGACAGAGAACACATGGTCCAACTGTGTTCCCTTCGCTATCTTGCCTGTCGTTCCGCTCTTTCCTGTGAACAGAGCTGTTGTGCAGCCTCTTGAATTAGCCACCTTCATTGCTTCTAGAATGTTCTCTGAGTTTCCTGAAGTGCTGAACCCTATGAGAACGTCATAAGAAGGGTGTGCTTGTGAGCCTCTGAAGAGTCTTGCTTCACACGATCTACTGAACACAAGATGATAACCGTAGTCGTTGCCAACAGCTGTGAGATATGATGTGTTACAGTGAAGAGCTTCAGCGTTGATAGGCGGTCTGTCAAATCGAAACCTTCCAGAGAGCTCTGCCGACAAGTGTTGTGCATCAGCAGCAGAACCACCGTTGCCACAGAACAGCACAACCCCGCCCTGTTGGTGAGCCATTACAATAGCAGCTGCAAGGGATTCAAGTTCAGCAGCAAAGGCCGGAAGGTCTCGAATCAACTGTTCCTTGACCGAAACGGTTTCTCTCAGTTGTGTGCGTATAACATCTAGCGCTGTTGTTGTCATTGGCGTCCTCTTAGTATCCTGGCGAGATGAACCATGTTGCAAATCTCTGTTTCGAAGGTCTCCATTGGCTGCCATCCAAGAGCTTGAAGCTTCGTGTCGTCAACAGCATACCTCACATCTTGTCCCGGTCTGTCATACGAATAGTCAACAAAGTCAGCAAGCACAGCCCTCTCATCAAACGTGTTCAAAATGATTCTTACCGTTTCGTTGTTGGTGCATTCCTTGTTTCCGGAAACGTTGTATATCTCTCCACGCTTGCCGTGGTTCATGACAGTGTAGACGGCCCGTGCAGTGTCTTCAACGTGAAGCCACGTTCTGATAGGTGTTCCCCGGTTGTGAAGCATAACCTTCCTATGATTCATCACAGCACTGATAGTGCTTGGAATCAACTTCTCTTGGTGCTGTCCTGGACCGTAGTTGTTGGTTGGGCGAATGATGTTGTACTCAATTCCATATGTCCTTGCCCATGCCGTTATCAACATGTCAGCAGCAGCCTTCGTTGCAGAATACGGGTTGCTTGGCTTCAACATGTCCGTTTCAAGATGCTTGCCCCGTTGAATGTCACCGTACACTTCATCAGTTGATATGTGAATCAAGGTGGGAGCCTTGCCTCTTGTCGTTCGAACCAGTTCAAGCAGATTACGAACGCCATCGATGTTGCTCTTCATGAACAAGGCAGAGTTGGTAATGGAGTTGTCAACGTGTGTTTCGGCAGCGAAGTTCACGATGAATTCTGGATGTTCGTGAAGGTACGGCAGGTTCTCGATGCGCTCGTGCAAGAACTTGAACTTGCCACGAAACCTCCAGTCGGTTTGAAACTCCTGAAGAGTTGTCTGGTTCGCTGCGTATGTCATAGCATCCACGCCAATAACTCTGTGGCCGTTCACCATCAGCAACTCGGTAAACCTTGAGCCTATGAACCCAAGACAACCTGTAACGTATACGGTACTCATTCTTGCACCACTTTCAGTTGCCTGAGATATGGCTTTTCATGAAAGAACTGTTCAACCACGCTTCGGATGTAGGTCATCTTGTCAGGTGTGATTCCAATGAAAGTGCCAAGGAAGAAGCTTGAGGTTGTTGCTGTGGTTGCAACAGGAAACTCTCCGGGCAGATCACGTCCTGCTGCTAGCTCTTGATATCCAGGATGTGCGAGGATGTTTCCTGAGAAGTAAGACCTTGTTTGAATCTTGTGGCTTTCAAGGTACTTGACGAACTGGTCCTTCGTGAACGGAGCTCCGTCCTTCACTGTCAACAAGTACGCAAACCAACAGGGGTCAGAGTTCAGGGTTGCAACCGGCAAGTGGAAGAATTCCTCATATTGCTGGAACAGCTGAGTATAAGCGGCAAAGTTCCTTCTTCGGGCAGCGTCCATGTCCGGAAGCTTGTCCAGTTGCTGAAGACCCATGGCTGCCTGAAGGTCCAGAGGCTTGAGGTTGTATCCAATCTCGTCAAACACATACCGGTGGTCATACACAGCGGCCTTGTTTCCAGGAAGCCAGTTACGGAACCTGTTCCCACAAGCTGTTCCCTCTGTGACGTTTCCAGGTTTGCTGGTGTTGCAGAAACACGCTCTGCCCCAGTCCCTTACCGAAGCAACCACCTTTCGAACACGCTCTTCATCCGTGGCAACAAAACCACCTTCACCCATCGTCATGTGATGGGCAGGAAAGAACGAACAAGTTGAGATGTGTCCGAATGAACCCAACTTCTTCCCGTTGTAGAATGACCCGAGAGCGTCACAGGCATCTTCGAAGAACACAAGCTTGTACTTGTCCACAAGGTTCATGAGCCTGTCCATGTCTGGTGGATTCCCAAGAACATGAGCAAAAGCAATGCCCTTGATTGTTGGGTCGTTCTGAAGTGCTTTCTCTACTTGATCCAAGTCCGGGTTGAGTGAAGGTAGAACAGAGTCCACAAACACTGGTTGGAACCCGTTCTGGAGAATAGGGTTCAGTGTTGTAGGGAAACACACAACCGGCGTGATTATCTTGTCTCCGGCCTTCAGTTTGTAGGTTCTTCTTGACTTAGCTGCTGTCATCATCAACAGGTTGGCAGAACTACCGCTGTTGCATATCGAACCGTACTTCTTGCCTAGATGCGCAGGGAACTTGCGCTCGAACACGGCACAGTTCTCTCCGAAAATCAACCACTCTCCAAGTAGGGTGTCGATGGCTGACACGTATTCCTTGTCATCATAGTGATTACCGGAATACGAAACCCAGTCCTTTCCTGGGGTCCATGTCTTCTGGCTGTGCTTGTCCTGAATGTAGTCAGCCACCAGCTCCAGAATCTTGTTTTTCTTGTCTTCAAGGGTCATGTCACTTCACCAGTCTCTTTCCTGTTTTCGATTCCATCTCGGTTATCATCTCTCGTAGGCCAGCCTCAAACCCGACAAGAGGAATGGCAAACTGTTGTAGACGATAAGCGTCGCCAACATATGATTCTGTTGTGGCCACCTTCGACAGAAACACAGGTTCGCCCTCTTGTCCTGTAAGTTGATGAATCTGCTTGGCTATCGAACGAAGAGACTGAACTTCCCGGTAACATAGGTTTATGTCTGCTGGCCTGAGACCAGTTCTTATCCATGGAATCATGTCTTCAACAACCCTAGCGACATCCTTGACATAGAAGAACGACATGTACTTCTCTGGCACATCAAGTGGCTCCGCAGAACCGGTTTGGTTGAGTATGGTGGAGATGAACCGGTATCCGGGCTCTCCAAACCCAAAACAGCCAAACAACCTGAGATTCAACACGTTTTTCTTCGTGAGCATATCTCGGGCAATCAAGTTCTTGGCAAGGCCGTAGAAGTCTTTGGGTTCTCGAAACAAAATGTCTGTTTCTCTGTGGCGAATCTCAATCGTGTTCAGCTCTCGGTTGAATGCAGCACCAGAGCAGAAGTTGATGAACGTGGCTCCATACGTCTCCGCTGCCTGCTGCACGTTCTGATACATCCTCAAGTTGTTCGTGAGTGTGCTCAAGGATGGCTTGTCCACTCTGTTCCCGCCAGGAGCCACAGCAGCATGGATCACACAGGTGTCGCCGCCTACCTCACGGATATCGAACACTCTGTCAATGCTACCTTGGTCTAGACAGTCCATGGTGCCGTGTGACGGTGCGTATACGTCGTAGCCCACTTTACGAAGGTGGCTTACGACATGGCCTCCTATGAAACCTCTTCCCCCTGTGACTATGACTCGTTTTACTTTCGAAGGTTGATGTAACATGGTTCTCTCCTGCCTTGTTTTAGCATGTAGGAGAGACTAGTTTCAACTTCTTCTTCTGTGTTGGGCACGAACTTACGGATATTGGACAGAGGTTCAAGAACTTCAACGTCTTCCGTGGCCCAGTGAGTGAACCCAAGATATCCATAATCCTTGTGCCTGCCGCCTCCTACGAGCTTTATAGGGAGGCGTTCGTGGTCGGCGTAGTTTCGGATGAACTCGAACGGGCGATAGAGCAGAAACGGCGTAATGGAATAACAGAAGGGTATCTTGCCTTCCATCGCCATACCAGCAGCCATGCCAATCATAAGCTGTTCCGAAGAGCCTGGGTTATAGAACCTTGAAGGATAGTCCAACTTGACTCTGTCCCACAACCCATAACCCAGGTCTGCTGTGATGACAACAATGTCATCATCCATGGCCATCGCATCATGAAGTGCTTGAGCGAACTGCTTTCTCATTGTGTTTCCGCTAGCTCCTGTTCTGTCTTCGGTCTCAACATGAAACAGCCGTTTGTGGCTGCATGTCCGTGGTGCTGTTCAATACCACCAGCATAAGACCATGGAATGCATGCCAAGTTCTTTGCTTTTGCTTGCTCCCGGAGATACTCAATACCTTCCTGGACATCCTGAAGTCTCAAGTCGTGGAAGCCAACAACTCCTGACTTGTTTTCGTTCTGAGAGAACAACGACAAGCTCAAGTCAACATCCACCTTGATGTGTTCGAGAATGTGTGCCCCGTCGATAAACACAGCGCCGATGTTCTTCGAGCTATGGTCGCCGGACTCTTCAGCGAAACGCTTCGAAGTCATCTCAAAGAACTTTACGTTGCCCAGACCTTCGATGTTGTGCTTGAGGTTCTCTCGTTGTTCCGTAAGCTCTCTGCCCTCTGGCCCGACATGACCATCACTGACAAACGGATCAATGCCATAGAACACTCTGTCGGGAAACATCTCAGCAAATTTTCCTAGGTTGTGGCCGTCGAAGCAGCCAATCTCTAGAAAGTTCAAGGGCGAGTGCGTAACGAAAGCTTGAAGGTCAAAGCCGTCAGCAAGTGACCTTCCTTTTAGGGTTCTTGTAGTCATGAATTCTCCAGTATCTCCAATGCCAGCTTGTAATCTGCTTCTGACATCACATGATAATGAGCGTTCAGTCCTCTCAAGAACGGAAACTGTCCAACGCTTGTTTGATACACAACAACTCCTGGCAAGAATGACTGGAGCTTCTCATTCAAACGCTGGGTGTCAACCGAGTCATATGCAGAATAGCCGTTGGCATTCACATACACGGCGATGTTTGACAGCTTGAGCTTGTCGATGTACTGGAGAGCTTCCCACACAGAACCTTCAGCACACTCACCATCACTTATCATGACATGAACTGTTCTAGTTGGGTTGGCAAGAGCTCTTCCTACGGCAACGGTTATCCCCATGCCCAGAGAACCCGTAGAACAGTACAAGTCGGACTGTTCGTCCAGATGAGGATGGCCACCATGTTTCTTGTAGAGCTCTTCTGTGGTCGTTTTGCCGTACACACGTTCTAGAACAGCGTACTGAGCCAACGCAGCATGACCAGACGACAGGATGAAGATATCGCCATCCATCATACGCTTAGTGTATATCTCGTAGATGGGTAGCAGACTTGAAAAGTAGCTGCCCAAGTGAGATAGCTTGTACTTGAAAGCAACATCAAGAATGCACTTGTACAGTGCCTTTACCTCTGGTTCTATCGCCATTGTTTCCTCCAGTGTGCCTGAATCAACTTGTCATACTTCGTAGGCTGCCTATGCATAGCCCAAGTGGCTTGCTCGTCATGCCAGCGGTAGTAGTAACCAAGCCATGTCTGCACAGGCTTGATGAAAATGCCCTTGTCTGCCAACTCGCAGTATAGGTTGTAGTCAGCAGCACCACTATAGAGCTCTGGCTTGCCTGTCGCTAGTCCATCTTCGTACAACGAACGATGATAGAATACCGATGGAGTGCTGACAGGAGAGCGTGTAAGAGCTTGTTCTTTGAACTCTTCAATCGAAGCATAGTTGTGTTGAAGCATTCCTACTTCAAGGTTGTTTCTCATGCCCTTCATAGGAGACTGTAGAGCAAGCACTCCTGTGTCGTTCTCTAGAACGGTCATAGCCTTGGAGATGTAATCAGCATCGATGTAGTCATCAGAGCCCATCACAGTAAACCACTCGCCAGTCATCAAGGACATCCCCAAGTCCTTCCCCTCATCCCAACAGAAAGGATGGATGTTCTTGGCCACTTCAAGTCGAAACGGGAACCGTTGTTGTAGCCTCTGGAGAATACTATATGTCCCATCTGTGCTCTCGTTGTCAACAACGATAAGCTCAACGTTATCATATGATTGCCCTTGGATGCTCTTGATGCACTGGACAATGTACTTCTCAACGTTGTAAGCGGGAACGATAACCGAAACTCTAGGGTTTGTCATGTCTTCATACCATCTTCAACAAGTCGTCGACTCTGTGTCTATAGCAGTGATGACCAAGGATATGCTGGCGCATGTCTTCCTTCCTAAAAGTTGTGGTGTATTCATTCACTGTGAACTCGGCAGCGTCAATCCAGTCCTTCGCTTCCTTCGCCAGAGCTACAGGGTCGGTGTTCTGAAACACCGAACCTTTCTTTGCCCAGTGCATGAGTTCTCCCAGCTGTCTCACTTCATCGGAGAACAGTGTTCCTGTTAGTCCTAGAGCCTTGAACGTTCTCTCGTTTGTGTCAAACCCGTACTGACGCTGAAACACGTCATGCACGTTCAAAGCAGCCTTCGAGTGATAAAGGATGTTGGCTTCGTCCTTCTGTGATAGACCAGCGTTCACGAAGAACCCTGTCTTCTTGATTCCTGCGTTCTTGAACGCTTGAAAAGTCTCGTCCATGAGCTTGGCTTTCTCGTCAAACCCGTTGTCAGCCCTGCCACCAATGTAAGCAACGTCATAGCCATACTTCTGGGCTGCTGCTGCGCTCTTGTCGACAAGGGAGTTGTACTCGATATCATCGAAAGCTAGCGGCAAGGAATACACCTTCCTGTCCCAACCGTCAAACACGTTTCCTATAGGGAAAAACGTTCCAACAGCAGGAACATTCGAGTTGATAGCCTGCCAGTTGGTGCCTTGTCGAACAGTCAAGAACGTCCAGAGTTTGAGATCGGGACACAGCTTCAAGAGTTGGGTTCTGTCAGCGGCGGTGTTGTAGTATGTGACAAAGTTGGGATGCTTGCCCCACTTCCCTGGGTACCACGTTGGCTGTGCGTACATCCATGCTTTATCAGCGCCGTTGATAATCTCCATATCCTTGCCGGAACGAATGTCTCCGTCAACACACATGATGTGATAGCGCCCAGTTGGGACAATATCCTCAATGCGTGTATACAGCTCTGGTTCGTAGTTGAGAAACTTCCAAGCGTTGTAGTAGCCGTGGTTGTAGATCCAGTGTCCAGCGTGCGCTGGATGGTTCTTCAGATACACTTTCATCTCATACTCCTAGCGAGTCAAGCAGGTTTCCAAGTCGGTTTCGTGAAGTGTGCTCTTTCATGAAGCGAGCCCAACCAGCTTCGGCTATAGCCTTCCTTGAACTCTCGTTCTTGAGGTAGAACCTAACCTTGTCTTGCATCTCTTCCTCTGTGTCGAACACCTCTACCTCTTTACCAGGAACATAAAACTGTTCCAACCCTTTATGGTTCTGAGTTATCAGTAGAGCTCTACACGCTGGGACTTCGAACATTCGAAGCTTCATCTGTGTTCGTTTCTGTGGGTCGTTCTCATTTACAGAGAAGTTCACACCTATCTTCGAGTTGCAGTACAAGGACAACATGTCTTCGTGAGTAGCACCCTGAATGTTGCCTATGCGTATACCCTGTTGTTGTAGTGTCTGGAGTCCTGATACACGTTGGTTGTTGAAGCCTCCCACGAACCCAACATCATACTTGTTGTTGGTTTCCAGAGTGATAACGGTTTCGTTCACATGCCAGTTGCCAAGATGAATGCTCTCATAGCCGTCAGCACGGTACTGGTCAACCATGTGTGGTTCTGGCGTTGAGCAGGCAGAAAACAGCCTACACACCGGCTTGCTGAACGGTTCATATCTCCAGGTGTCATCACAGAACCAGTTGAACGTCTTGACCGCACCAGAACGTGTCAGGTTCTTGATGGACTTGACAGGCTCGTGTGGTGTCACTTGTTGGTTCCCTGTGAGGATAGAGAACACCAGGGTAGGCTTGAACCTGTCAACAACCTTGTCAAAGTCAGGTTCCGCTGGGCTCACCGTGTCATAGAACTCCATGGCACAACCCAGCTCGGCCATAGCAACATAAAAGTTGAAGTAGCTAGCCTCTAGTCTTGGTGTGCCGTTTCGGTTCAACGTCTTGTTCGAGACAAATAGAATTCTACGCTGTGTCATGTGCAGTGCTCCGTGTTGTTGTAAGGGCAGAGTTTGCAGTCTGTTCTGTTCTTCGGAAACATCTTCTTCTTGATGTGTCCAAACATGCTGTCGATGGTGGCCAAGGCTTTTTCTACAGCCTTGTCTCCAACACTTACTGTGACAAGCTCACAGTTTCCTGGCTTCTTGGAACGACGAAGCAGCACGAAACCACAACGAATGTCCTTGAGTGGAGTGTTTGTCTTTCTGCTGAAGAAGTGCTTGTAGTACACAAGCTGGAAGGTCTTCTTCGGGTCAATGCGCTTGGATGTTGGCCAGAAGAATCCCACTGTCTTCCAGTCGATGATCCATATGCACGGGTTTCCTCTGCCGTCAACACCCTCAATGACGCCGTCGATAAAGCCCTTGAACATGTGCTGGTGCTTGTCCATTGCCTCTAGAAGAGGAAGCTCAGCGGCCACATACTTCCAATCCTTGCCAAAACTCTCTTCCATGAAAGCTGGAATCTCGTTCAGGATAGGCTCCACCGTGTCATGCCACTCAGCACGCTTTATAGGCTTCGCTTCTGGGTTTACAGGCAGAGCGGCAAACCGCTCATCGATCATCTTGTGAATCTGCTCGGTTGGCATCATGACCCTTGTTCTGAGGTACTCCTCCAGAACATCGTGAATCACTTGCCCATACTCGGTATGAACTGAGGGACCGTCTTTCTCTGTAGTAACCGTGTCTAGATACTTGAGCTTGTGCTTGTGAGCACAATCCATCCAGGTGGCAATCTCAGAGAAAGATACATGCTTTCGAACGTTGATGTAGTCCCGCTCTACGTTCGAGTGAAGGTCTAGGTCAGAGGTAATCTGAACCTTGCAGTCAAGTAAGTCGTCCAGCGTTGGGTTTACAGGTTGCTTGGACGACATATACTTGGCCTTTGTATCCTGAAGCACCTTCAGGTGCCTCTTGGCTTGTTCTTGTGTGAGTTTTTGGTCTTCTTGTAGTTCTGACATTAGGACGTTGAGCCTGAACTCAACACCCTTCAATGACTAGATTCTACCGAAGACTTTCGAAGTGGAACCACTTCGAATTGTTGGCGAGAAATCCCCATGCTCGGCACTACGCCAGCCACGATCGATCGACTTCAATCCCATCGGTCCAGCATTGCCGGAAGGCTCAGAAGGCTTCGCAGCCTTCGCCTTCTTTGACGGCTTTCGAATCTGCTTCAGAACAGAGTCAGGAATCTGAGAAGTCGTCGCCATCTTCTTATACGGCGAGTCGTCGACCGGTTGTGCAGCGGGCTCTTCATCAGCACACTGCGCACAGTTTCCATCACATCCAGACCCTTCGCACAAGTGACACGATGGTGTCTTGCGCTCACATTGAGCGTGTCCATCACACTCTGCATGTTCACAACATGTTTGTGCTGGGAACATATCCTGAACGACTTGTAGCTGTCCAAGCACCATGTCAATAGCCTCCTGAGCATCCATCAGGTCTTCAACTAGACGCTGCGTTACCGAACCATCCGTCTCCACTTCAGCAATTGCATCGTGCAGCTGAGAGAACATGTTCCGAAGCCCTCCCATTAGAAGCTTCGCCTTGATTGTCTCTGTAATCGATTCCTTGCTGTCTACATCCGTAAGTTCTGCCATGTGTTATGCTCCTGTTGTTGTGTGCGTTGTACTTGAACCGGTACATGATATCAGCGGTTATGCTTGATGCCAAATGTTATCTGCTTTTCGAAGTCTTCGAGGTTCTTTACCCCAACATATGAGAGGGAGCTCCGGAGCCCTCCGGCAATCTGTTCAAGAATAACCTTCGCCGAGGGCTTCTCTGCAACCATGACTTCCCTACCCTCTGGTGTTGGAAGTGCTTCTACAGCCTTCCCTCTCACTTCATTCTCTGCCATGGCTCCATAGCTTGCCATTCCCCTATAACGGTGCTTCAACTCATGTCTACTATTCTCGACAACAGCCTTCCTGGGTGTCTCCGGACAACCAGCGAAGAAGTGCCCAGACATCACTGCATGAGCACCAGCACCCAGCGCTTTCGCTACATCACCGTAATTCTTGGCTCCACCATCTGCTACAATAGCAACACGCTGGTAATCCCTTTGTTCCCTCGCCAAGCGTCGAATGGTCGAGAACATGGGCGTAAGAACCCCTGTGACGTTTTTGGTGTCACACACGCTGCCAGAAGCTATCCCAACCTTCACAGCATCCACACCCCATGCTGCTAGGTCATGTAGTGCCTCTACCGTGCCTATGTTACCTCCCATCACAAATACGTTGCCGCCATAAGTGTTCTTGAGCCATCGCACAGCATTCTTCATGAGAATTGAATGCCCATGAGCAATGTCAACGATAAACAGACGAGCCCCAGCCTCATACAGCGCTTGTGAGCGTTCCTTGTAGTCCCCGATAACCCCAACAGAAACAAAGCATGTACTATTGGCATCAGCTACAGCCTTGTACTGCTGTACAGCCTTGTCGATGGTCACATACCGATGAAGCGCTCCCATCCCACCACCTTGATGCATAGCAATTGCCATATCCTCTTCGGTCACCGTGTCCATGTTGCTGGATATCAGCGGCACACGAAGCAGGACTCCTGTGTGCGCCGATACAGCAGTATTGGCTCTCAGCATGGAAGAGATGTTTGCCTCTTTCCTCGTCTTGAGAGAACTGAAGTTGGGTGTTATGAACACGTCATCGTATTCAAGTTCTGGCGTGGTGTCGATAAAGCTCACAGTTGGTGTCTACCCTTTCAGAGATACACTACCAAGGGAATAACCGACACTCTAGTTATTTCACAGGCACACCATGGAACTATCCAAAGAAAACGTTGAAAAGATTAGGGAATTCTGCAAGCACTGCTTTCGAGAGCTTGGTCTCAAGGGTAAGGTGAAGATAATCTTGTCAAGGAAGCCAACAGGTATGCCCACCGCAGGATTTTTCATCCCTGAAGAGCGTGTTGTTGGTGTGGCCTGTCATAATCGTGCCATGGCAGACATCATGAGAACCATCGCTCATGAGCTCACACACTGCAAACAGCATCTAGATGGAACCGTGTTCCCTGAAGACGATGAAGGGTTGCAGCCCTATGAAGACGAAGCCAACCAAATGTCGGGAAAGTTGGTCCGATTCCATGGCCGCAAGAACCGTGATATCTACAATGACCTTCTCAGCGAAGGTCTCCACAAGATTCTGTTTTAGGGTTTCACAGAGTCAACGCAGCGCCAGAATCTTTCAGGACCGTCCAGGAAATACGCTTCAATCTCTTCAACTGGTTTGTTGAACCAGGGTTCGAACTTGGTTAGAACGAAGTCGTTGAGGATAGGAACCCCGCCCAAAAGCAGGCATTCCGCACTGGTTCTGCTGCCAACATCAATATCCCTAGGGAAGAACACTAACCCTTTACTCTGAGCCAGTTCAGTCAAGAACTGTTCGTTGGAGAGGTTCTTGAGCAGGACATAGTTCATGTTGTTCTGTTTGCAGTATTCAACAGCATCGCTGGTGCCCTTGATCCAGCTGTCGCTGTCAAGAATGCACCATCTGTCTTGTACGACAAGCTCTCCACGTTCTTTCCGCTCTCTCACCTTCCTGATGTTCAGGATGGTTTCTGAATAGAACGTGCTTCCCTGGATAAAGTTGGGTGTCGTTGTGTCCTTGAGTTCAGGATACAAGTTGTAGAACTTGTCTTTCTGTCCCTGTGAACACCAGAACAAACCCTTTGAGTGTGTCATCCACTGAGACATGAACTTGCCATGAGCGTTCAAGTGGCATTCACACTTCCCTTGTGACATGGCGTGCTTGATGGTTGAACGAAACACACAAGGCTTGAAGTCGTACTCGAAGAAGAAATACCTGATTCCCAGGTTGGGAAACAAGGCCAAGATATGTGGCGGGACTTGTGTTTGGTTGCCGAATATCCAAGTCTTGTGTTTGTTCTTCTTTACCAGAGCTTCTGTCAGCGAATGACTATGCATCTGAAACAGGTTGACGGGGCATGCCTTGATGATGGCGTCGCTTGTAAGCTCTGCTCCTCCTATCAGCTCACTAGCGAAGAAGTCTTGAACGAAGATAACCGACGCCTGCTGCGGAATGTGATACTCTTTTGGTAGTCCTGTAAACAACATGTGCCCTATAGTACGCAGCCTCTAGTTATTTGTCGAACCACCATGAACACATCGCAACTCAAGAAGCTCGTCAAAACCCTTGTAGCCGAAATCAGCTTGAAAGACATATCTGGCGCTGTGTCATGCATCGGCTCAACCCATACCCTGAAGACTTGCAACATCGGGAATGGAAAGTTCTTCATGAAGTTCGGCGATGATAACCTGTTTGACAACCTGAACGATGCGAACCTGCAAGTCGGTGTTGAATACCTCGCCTATGCCATCTACAAGCTTTATCCGGGCGTGTCAACGCCTTCTGACATACACGTTGTGTCCGATGACGTGAAGCGCCGTATAGGGCTTGCTACGTCGGCTGTGGAGGGTGAGACCGGTTCATATGTTCCGGTCAAGTCCCTTGCCAAACTGTTGACAGCGGGAGTGTTTGTTGATGTGTTTCTGGCCAACTGGGATATAGGAAACACAGCGAACGTGATTGTTTCCCCCGACCATGAAGATGCTGTAAGAATTGACCCTGGTGGGGCTCTTACGTTTCGTGCGCAAGGCTCCAGAAAGGGAGACAAGTTCAACACGAAAGCCGGAGAGCTTCGCAGCATGTTCGATCCCTCAACCGGTGCTGGCCGCATATTCCGTTATGCAGACGCACAAAAGGCCGCAGAAACTTTCATGAAAGCCTCTTGGCCCTCTATCGACAGCAGAATTACGGAAGCAGCAAAAGCTGTCGCCGTTGAAGTTCAGGCTGCAGGCTTACCGCAAGAACCCTGGGACGACGAAGTATCCACCATCCGGTCTATCTTGCAAGTGCGACACAAGGTGGTGTCAGCTCACTGCGAATTCGTGCTTGGATCAACAGAGGGCTGAGTCTCCTCGGTCGGAGCCGTCTGAGTCACCTTCGAAAAGTCAACGATGTTGAGCTTGACTTTCTTGGTCGTCTTGATTCCATACGGCTTGTTGTTCCGATAGAGAATCTCGCAGAAGCCCATGCCAAGAGCCATCTCCAGGTCATCGGTGGAGAGCGTCTCGTTGTTCTTCTGGGCGTTCTGAACGTCGAGCGTCAGCTTGTTCATGTCGACGCCAACCACTTTGTAACCCTTGTGTCCAATGCCCACAAGGTCATCAACCTTGACCTTCTTCAGAAAGGTCTGGACCCTTGCCGTGTCTCGAACGTCAGGGTTCCGTGCCACCATGTAGTTCATCAGAGCGTTCAGGTGATCGCTTGCCTGCCTTCCAGTGTAGTACATGTGCCTGGGATGGTCCTTGATCTGCACCGTGACGGTCTTCGTCGTGACGGTTGGCTGGGCAGTAGGCGGGTTGGTGGCAGGAGTAGCAGTCGTCTCGGTCGTCATTGTCGTTGTTCCTTTTACTGAATGTCGGTGTTGTAGAATTCGTCCGCTGGAATGAGTTTGGGGCTGATAATCTTCATGCAGCCAAACTCGGTGTTGCTTATCGTGTAGTATGCCTTCTTGATTCCGTAAGCGTGAAGAATGGACTGACACATCGCACAGGGACGGCTGAGAACAACCGAAGGGTTGGTTACCTTGTCAAGCTTGTGTCGGCGAGCAACGTAAATCTTGCTGCCCGTTAGGTCAATCTTTCGTCTCACAGAGAGAACAGCGTCAACCTCTGCGTGAACCGTGCAACAATACTCGTTGACCCTGTAGCGCTCCTGAAGACCACTTGATGCTCTACGGTTATACCCTACCGCAAGAACCCTTCCACCCTGGACAACAACCGCACTGACAAAAGCAGGCAAGTCAGCGTCGTACTCATGAGAACGGTTGAAGTCCAGCGCCATGGAAAGGTAGTTGCTCATGGAAGCTCTACAGTGATATACGTGTCGCAGTCGACACGAGTTACGTATCCCTTGTCTCGAAACCGTGCCTCAAGCTCTTCGGCGATGCCTTTCTGCACGTACCTGCACCGTGCGGTCTCGCTCGGGGATTCATCCTTTCCGTTCCCGAACTGGTATTTCCGAGTGATATCGAAACCGAATGTGCCGTAGGCTTCGAGTCGGGCCTTCGCCTCTGACAGCAGGTTGGTGATCACAGGCTGCTTATCGACAATGTCCCTTCCTTGCTGGATCCACAAGGATCGGTTCCGTTCGAGAATTTCCTTTGTAGAAGCCGCCGAAGGAAACTGATCCCATGGACTGTCAGTGCGCTCGGTCGTTCGATATACCATGATTGCCACGCTGGTTCACTGAGTCGAAGTTAGAGAAGCGGTTGTGCCTTCACACGTCCCGAGTGAGACCGAATCGTTGAAAACAAATCGTAATCTGCTCATAGGCTTGGTTGAAGGTGACCTTGTAGCCAAGGTCCTTTTCGAGAATGCTGGAAAGAGCCTGCTTTTCAACTTCGCTGAAACCACCAATGTCCTCGGTGGCATGTTTGTGCAGCATCAGGCTTGCTTCGAGTGTTTCCTCCCTATCTCGAATCCATGCCTGCGCTTTCAGCTTCGCCTGCTCTTCTTCAGCCTGCTTGGCCTTGGCAATCTCATTCTGCATTGTCTTTGCATCCCGCATGTGTTTTCTCTTTCTTTGGAGTTGTTCTGGGCGAGGGTTCATTCCTTCAAGAAGAAATGGTCACCCACAAGTCGTCGGACCCATCTTCTTCGTGAACGTTGAAACCGGCCCTGCGCAAACCTTCAACCAGCGTTTCGTGGGCAGCACACCAGTATGCATGGTTGTGGGTGCTGGTGGCCGTGACACCACTCACTAGTCCCTTGATGGTGGTGGAATCGATATGGTACGGCCTACCTTTGTATCCGCCACTCAAGAAATACTCAGTCATGTCAGCAAAAAGCTTGGGAAGCTTTTTCGAAGCAAGAAGGTCGTTGCGACCCTGCAAACGACAACTTTCCTCGGCTCGCTGCTCTTCGTCTGCCCTACGGTCTCGCTCAGCAACGATGGCCTTCGCAGAGATGTTGGCAAACGGATTGGGCTTATCATCACGATCAGGAGTCCAACACGGCCCAGACGACCCACCCTCTTCACCGTGTCCAAAGCTTCGATAACTCATGTTCAGATCCTTTCTTGTTCTTCAGAAGTTCTGTTCAGACGGGATTGCCGTCCATATCGAGAAGCTCAACCTCGTCGCCCAGACCCCTACGCCAGCGAGCATCCCGCTCAGCTCTACGAGCCTTGCCGCTCTTCTCCAAGAGCTTCTTCTGGTTCCGGAGACCGTCTGCCTCACCGTCTCGCTCACGACGCTTGTCGGAAATCTTCTCGAAACCACCAGAAAGATGCTTGCTGTTCTTGTTGTGCTTGGCCATGATGCTTTTGTCGTTGTCCGTTGTTGTTGGAGGGTTGTTCCGTCTCTCTATGGTCCTAGAATACACCATGGGAGAGATTATCTCAAGGATTATTTTCTCAGGGAATCAAGCAGACGGTTTCATCGGGGAACAGGTTGAATTCACGGCTGCCGTTGTCAAGCGACGGAGCGCCAGGAATCACACCCTTGACGGTGACCGAACCCTTGTTCTTCTTCACCGAAGTGACTCGAATCTCAACCCACGCAGTCTTCCCCCGAAACATGGACTTGAAGGAAACGTACATGTTCTTCTTGATTTGATCCGCTGCGATTCTCATGGTGGTTCGCTCTTCTTTCCCTGTCAGAGCTTGCAGTTGTCGCTGTCGCAGAGAAACAGAACGGGGACACCGAGATGGCTGTATTCGATGCCGTTGGCTCGGCGATGACACCGGTCACACGTATCGGTGCAGTGGCGCTGCGTGGAAACGTTGTCCCAGCGGTTCTTGAGGCTGTTCTTGAAGGCTCGACGCTTGCTGCTGTTCATCGTGTTGTCTCCCTTGCCCCGTCTCTCTATGTTACTAGAATACACCATGGGGGAGATTATCTCAAGGAATATAATCCTTGGAGATTTGCTGGTATTTCACCACCAACCGTAGTCACCCTCGCCAGTGTCGATGATGGACTCGGAATTCCGAGCGTTGTAAGCCCGAACCATGGTGTCGATGAAACGACGGACGGTGGAGCGAGGAACAATGTTCATTGTAAGGTCGAACAACTGGTCCTGAAACGCTGTCAAAAGGGTTTCAAGGGTATAGAAACCATACCAACCTTCGAAATCTGCTGCTTGCCAACCTTCGGTATACCCAAATTGGTCGCCAAAAAGCGCAGCGCGCTCAGGGTCATAGTTCCAGTCAGTCAAATCGAAACGACCGATTCCAGGATATTCAACGAGCCTGTCCCACAACGCTTGAACGCTGGCTTGTGTGTGCTCGACTGCACCCTCGAAAGGGTCGTGGTCGCCATTGTAGCCACGAAAACTCAAGCCTTTATTCACAGGATCGGCAATGTCCCAACCGACAACCTGCCCGTACGGTGCGGTTTCGAGCGGTGCAGGGCTCGTCATCGTCAGTCGCATGCCGCACTGAGCCAACGCAACCCAGGAACGCACACAGCCGTTGTCATTCCTGAGCCATCGAGCGAGCTCCCAAGCAGTTTCCATCCTTGGAGTCTCGCCCCAAAAAGACTTGACGGTCCGAACACCAGGAGTCTTCGGAAACATCAGTCGCCTGATAGCGTTCCTCGTTTGCTTGCCTGACATGTACCCATAATATCAGCGCATGGGTATTATCTCAACGATTATTTTACCTTGGTTTTACTGCTGGAAAACTTGTGGTTGACAGTGTTCTGCCTTCTCTGCCCGCCGAATAGTCTTCGGCCCTTGCTGAGACAAGCAGGGCAATTACGGGTGTGAGTTTTTCAAGTGTTGGGCCATCCTCTGCTGCATATCCAAGCTCACGCAAGAGCTTGTCAAGCGCTCGAAGCCTGAGCGCAATCGTTGGACTCAGGTGTGGTGCTGTTTGGTCCGCTGTTTTGTTTGTTGGGTCTTTTGACATGATGAAACGCTGCGCTCGCTTTCAACTGTAAATATGCAGCCGAAACCAAACTGGCGTTTATCTGTGCCTGTCAGTTCATCACGACAGGAACACACACTCCCAGTCGAAACAACGCTTCCAGAAAGGCTTGCTCGTTGTGGTACGGGATAGCAACATCCTTCACACCAACAGCCTTGGAAATCACCATGCTCACCGTGCGCATGTAGTCCTGGTTGCTCATCATCATCTTCCGAAGAACAACCTGCTTCGGAGCTTCCAAAGGCTGAGAAGCATATGCTCCAGAGCTCAGCTGAAGAGCTTCGAGGGCAAGCTTCAGCTTCTCTTCGTCAACTGTCCCGTCAGGCTTCACCGCTTCATCGAGAGTGACAGGAGGCGCTGTTTCTTCCAGGTGAGCGCAGTCTCGCTCCCGCATGAGCGCCACAAACTGTTCGGGATTCTGATACACGTAGACTTCCCTGTCATCCTTGTCAGCCGTGGAGAGAATCATGACCGGTCCGGGCTTCAAAACGGAAGTGCCCTTGTTGCGCTTGGTGCTCATCTTGCTATACTCTTTCTGCTATGGTGTTCAGGTGGTTTTTCTTGAACAAAATCAACTAGTTGGGCTGTTGCCGTCTGTGTTCCCTTGGTCCAGGCTTCCGCTGAAGTATTGAACCGTTGTTGCAGGGTCAAGCTCGTCTTCGAACAGATATTCGTCAAGGTAGTCACGATTGTCGTTCGTGCAACCTCCTCGCTCTTCTCTTCTGTCCTTCATGGGACCAGCGTTACGTGTGTTGGCCGCTACCGCATGCCAGTTTCGTACCTTGTATCTCATGAGCTCGCCCAATCCCACAGGTATTTGATAGCACGCACGACACCCATGCTGGCGATGAACAACACGATGGACCGTGGAATGTGGCCGCCAGGAGGGACCAAAGCCACGAGAAACACCAGAAAACACATGACAAGCCACAGTACGTTCACTAAAAACCAACACATATTCCAGACCAGCACCAAAGTAGCCTTGGTCTTTTCGGAAATGAGTGGTTTTCTTGCCCTTGTGTGTGCTTGTTGCAGTTCGGCCAACCGCAACTCTAGGGCTGCGTTCTTGGCCTGAAGTTCCAGCATGATAGCCGTGGTGTTGCCACGGTAAGGGTCCGTGGGGTCTACCGGCGTGGCCGTTACCGTTTTGCGCTTGTCAATCATTGCTCTTGCCCTTGTTTGTTGGCTCGGTCAACCAGACCCACATGTAGCGAATGAAGTAAATCGTGGACATGACCAGAACGAACAGATGAATCGACGGGGCAATCAGATGGAGCTTCGTACCTCCCATGTAGAAAAAGAACATCATGAGCAAAAGAGTCGCATACACGACATTCACCACGCCCCACACAATCGTGGCAGCCCAACCAATGACTTTGACCGCCAGGTTGTAAGCCTCGGTGTACACCTGCTGCTTTCTCGTTACGATTGCCAACCGGGTCTTCAGAACCTCATTCTCGGCAGCAAGAACGGAAAGAGCGTTGTCCCTGTACGGGACAGGATCGTTGACCGGTTGCGCCGTTACCGTTGTTCGCTTGTCAATCATTGATCTTGCCTTTTTGGTCAGAAAAAACACGAAGGCCATACAGCACCATATGAATCGCCGACATGGCCAGGATGAACAAAACAACTGCCGGGTCCATCGGAACAGGAGTTTTACCGAAAGTGTAAAACAAGAAACGAACTACGAGCTCTACTCCTAGCAGTCCGAGATATGATGAAACCAGAGCGGCCCACACAACTGCTGCAGCCAAGGACACGAACTTCTTCGCTTTGGTGAAGAGAGCCGTATATGCTTGTTGCTTTCTTCTGGTGCTCTCCAGCTCAGCTTTCAGGGCTTCGTTTTCTGCAGCGAGAACAGCGAGCGTGTTGTCCCTGTACGGTTCGATCCCTTGGGATTCAGGACGACGCACTGCAACGAGTTTCTTGTTCATGTTGCTCTTGATTCTCAGTGAGTGGGAGCGTTCACGAAGCGTGGAAGTATGCGAACATCCACTTTCCGAGAATGAGGGCGGGGATGATGATTCCGAGGATGATCGTCCAGAAGTTGTCAACGATTTTGCTTGCCATGTTCTCGGAGTCCTTCGTGGGAGTGATGGAAACCTCGACGGCAGGGATAGCGTCCGGGAGAACCAGGCGCTTCCTTGCAGCCTTCACTGCAGGAATGTGCATCTCCAAAACAACCTTTCGTTCCCTTGCCATCTCGTCCTACCTTGAGATAAGAATATCATATGGAGGACAATTTCTCAAGGTATTATTTGCCCTGGTTTTTTCCATACATCCAGCGCAGGACAGCGGCGAACGTTCCGATGACACAAATCACAGGGATAATGGCGGCGAAGTTTCCTCCACCAAACAAGGCCAACAACGCCAAGGAAAACAAGAGCCAGCTGAAAGCAACAACCCTGAGAAACAGGATGAAGTTGGCGAACTGAAACCTCAAGTTGCGCATATAAGCTTCTTGTGCCGTGACCACATCGGGTTCGGCGAAGCTAATGAGTCTTCCTGGACGTGGTGGGGGCGCAGGTGGTGGTCGTGGAATTCTGTTCTTTCTCTTCACCATGAGCGAGAGCTTTTGGTTCTGCTCGGAAAGTTCTGCAATCTGAGCAAGCAGGGCTTGCTTCTCTTCACGATATGGGCTGTCTGACACGTTTCATTCCTCCGTTGCAAGTTCGAACATTTGTTGTGCTGCGTAAAACCTAGTAAACTGAAGTAAGCCTCGGATCCCTGTTGGTCCCAGAACAAGAAATTCAAGCTCGACGAACGTGGAGGTTGGTTGTTCTTCTGGGCGTTCCAAGATAAGAAACATATCACCCGGATCCAGGTAATAATCTGTGTAATCTCCAGAGCGCTCATCAACACGAATGCCTACGACAACATCTTCCCGCCATGGATCTCCCACCAGCCTGTACACGTTTCCCGCATGCATCTCATAGGCACATATGCGCTGGCGAGCGCCAACTATCTTCAACTCGGTCACTGTCCCTCTACCTCTTCGAGTATGCGTTCATACAGATACTGGTCGAACACACGAAACCAACCAACAACACCCTTTGAGTTTATGACGTGCATACAGTGTGCTAGCCCGTGTGTTTCTGTGTTTACATACAGCACCACAGGTTCCAGCAGAACGAATATGCCATCAACATCGTTTTTGTTGGTTGGTGTGCTCTGATACAACATGTCTATGCAGGTATCGAACAACAAGGAAAAGGCTTTTTTGAAAGGGCTGCGATGATGAACCCTATAAGCCCGTCCTGCCGTCGTGCATGCAATGGAACACAACCCGTTGGTGTTATCTGCCGTCATAGTTTTTCTTTCGCTGCTTTACCCGGATGGTGTTGAGTCTTGTTGCTGCTCTTATACGCCCGTCTGGGAGCCTTATCAACCATGACTCGGGAAACGGACAGAAAGATGTTGCAACGCCTTCCATAAAGCCCACAGGGCCAGCAACGAGCACAACAGAACCTTGCTCGATGGAACCAAACAGCTTTTCGTTGAAGGCGTCACGGGGCTGCATGATGAATCAGTCCGTGATTCTGAACCTGGGTCTGAGTCTATAGCGATCGACCGTTGTTCTGATGTGATGCAGAAGGTGTTGCATCACGGGAGAGCTGATATTGTGTCCCGCAACTCTCAGGAGATGATTCCTGGCATACACGTAGAACTGCTCACCGGTTTCTGAACACTCGAAGCCAACGTAATCCTCAGTCAGTCCTAGGTCTGGTCTATGCACTCCAGGAAACTGTCCCTGTGCAAAGCACATAAGGACTTCGGGCAGTGTTTGATGTGGAAGGAATCCACAGAAATACATTCCGGATGTGTCAACGGGCTTGGTTGTGAAGGTGTAGATTGGCATGGGTTACTCGATTTTCTCCAGCGAGTATCCTTCGTGCAGCTCGTGGTAGAATACTCGCCCGTCGTCGTGTAGCATCGAATATCTGTGCAACTCCGGCTCCGGATCAACTGTTAGCACCATTCCTGTGCTACCCTCATAGATGCAGAGATACCCCATTTTTGCTTCGAGATGTCTGTACATGCATCCGGGTACGATATCCGGAGGCGGTGGAGGTACACGGAAACCAGAGCATTTTCGCCCAGTCGTGTGTGCATGGACAAGCTTCGCCCCTTTTAGGCTCGCTCCACTAAAGTCAACGCCACTTATGTTTGCCCTGTAAAAGTTCACACCCTCACAGTTGGTATGGCGCATGTTTGCACCTTCGAAGCTGGTGAAGCACGCTGACGCTCCCTTGAAACAAGCGCCTTCGAGGTTGGCATTGTCGAAGTTCATTGCGCCCAAGTTTAGACCAGTGAAGTCAGCACGACCACCACGCTTACCGTTGCTGGTAAGCCATATCTTGTGATCCCGCAGAGTTGCCAGCAACACGATTGGGTTCATTGTGGCGCTCTCTTTTAGAGGTTACCCAGCAACGTTGCAACCATGCCGTACAACCTGCATCGTGCATAGTCCACCGCCAACTCTTCGGGCATGCCGAACAGCCTGATAACCTCGATGGCAGGTTGGACAATCGCTTGAGCGCCATCGGAATCGTATCTGACGGCATGTTCGACAATCTCAACAACAAGGCGCAAATCCAGCGATGTGCCGCCCTTCGGCGAGGAACATGTTAGACGGACGGTTGTTTGTGCTTCGTGCTTGCTCAGCATGGCATTCACTTCGGCCACAATTGTCTCGATTGACTCAATGAGCTGTTGCTTCGTCATGCAATCAGTATAGCTTATGTGAGAGATAAAGTCAACGATTATTTGTGCCGGGAGTCCTCGTAGTTATAGAGCATGACAACCGCCACGGATAATGACGCTCTGCCGGAGCTTGACCCCAAGCTTATCGATGACACGTTCACCAGCGCCATAGCGAAAGCCACAGATAGCAAGGACACAAGAGACAAGTTCAAGAAAGCGCTTGACTCGACAGGCACGGCGAAACAAGCCAACATCAAGAAGGCACTGATTCCAGACAAGCCCGTGCTCAGCAGGAGCACAACAAGTCCAACAGGAACAAAAGGCCCCAAAGGAACCAAATCTCCTGGCGATCCGAGAAGTTCGAGCGGTTCAGCAACGTCGAAGGACGATCTTGTCGACTATCTATCGCAAGAGGTACAGAAGCAAATGGCAACCCAGCAGAAGACACCACGCAACCCCATTCTCGAAGGCAAGCAAGCCGCCAGAGCATTCGTTGTCGACCTGTTTGAACAGGTAAAAGACTTCCCTTTTCAGAAGGAAGAAGAAGAAACCAAGGACAAGCCAGAAGAGCCGGTCTCGGAAGCTCCCAAGCCAACCAAGGACAAGGAAGGCGACAAGTCAGAAGAGCAAGAAGAGCGCAAGTCCGAGAAGGGCGATGTCAGAGAGCTAGAGAAAGCTCTCGATCGCATTCCACAGCGCTACTTCACAAGGATCGACACAGCACAAGAGGCTGTTGAAGCCATCCTCAACGGTGTTATGGACCGCATGAACCTTGACAAGAATGACAAGGTGCAGTTCAAGTCCCTGTTCATGAAGAAGCTTCAAAAGGGCATCTGAAAAGGCTACGGTTCGACCCAGTACCAGTCGGCGTCGCTCTGAAACTCTACAAAATCCACCACCAGACCGTTTGGCATAAGGCAAGTATACCGCACCTTGCCGTACGTTATGTCAATTCCCATCATTTCTAGAACGACCAGCAACACCGAGCTGGCATCGGGAACAAAACGTTTGTACGTGTTCAGAGCGTACCCGCCATTAGTCATGTAGAGTACCCCTGGTTTGATTCTACCCTTGCTGATCCAGGGGGTGTTCATTCCATTTCCTTCCAGCGTTCCTTGTACTCATCTAGCAGTGATGGACCACAGAAGGTATAAACCGTTTTTCCATCCGGCAAAACACACTCAAGCCAACACTCCCACTTTCCTGTTTCTAGTAGACGGAACGTGGTCACGTTCGTGACAAGAACAACGTCGACGAGGCTGGGCTCGTTGGCGGCGTGTTTGCATGCATTCGTGATTGTATAGAATGCCTTGCTTCCTGGCATGTCTGAAGAAAAACACCAACCGGTGCCATGCCTGTTTCTTGCTACCAGATATGCCTTACCAACCTGCACTGGCAAGTACCGCATATAGCATTCAGGAAGGTTCATACCACTTCCTGCCAACAGCTGTTGAACTCCACGTATGAATGTGAGTCATTCAAACTACAATGAGTGTAGGCAATTACCCCAGTGGACAGGAGACAGCAAATCTCTAGTTCGTGGCTGTAATTCGACGAGGCGTTCTGTTCGATGCTCAGCACGTAAGCATGAAAGCCTGACTCGACATTCAGAAACTTGTCGATGTCGAGTGGTGGACTACCAGAACAAAGCGTAAATGCCCAGAATTGCAAGTGGGGTCGGCGGGCATGTGCTTTTGTTGCATCAACAAAGTATAGCTTGCCAGCCTTGACATTCAAGGCCGCTCTCAACTGTTCGAGCGACATTCGCTCCATTACGAGTGCCCCGTGTGGTTCGACTGTCGCCATGTTGTTCCTTATCTGAAGTTTCTACGTACGTGGACCCGAAGCAGTCTCGGGAAAGAGTGAACAGACACAAGAAAAGAGGCAGATGGATTACGTGGATTACGGTGCGACTCTGCTAGAATCGCTTCGAACAAGGCTTCATCATGACGACCAAGGAACAGGATATCTGTTCCTGTCTCTAGCAGCGTGACGAACTTCTCACCAGCGGACCCGGTTTGACGCTTGTGGGGCAGGACAGGAAGAGCATCCTTTCCGGTCAAGCGATACGTGGTGTAGAGCTCGGGCGTCTTGATGATAGCCATGCAGCTATCATATCACCCAGGACACCAGAACTCAACGATTATTTTCCAGCTTAGAAACCAGCCTTTTGATGCGGTTGCAAGCTTGGGTCAACACATGCCTTGTTGCGCTGCCTTGTGGGTATGCCTTCTTGAGTGCGTTCAAGTGCTGGAGTGTCTGCTTGAGCATCTTCAAGTGTTTCTTAGAGTTCATTGTCACAAGCTGCATATCCGAGTTGTTCGGCGCTGCAGATTGTGCTTGGTTATCGATGTTGCTTGCAAGCGAGCGACCGAAGCTCCATGAACGAGCCTCTTCGAGAACAACCGTCTTGATGACCGATTCAATCAGTTGTTGTTGTTCTGTTTTGCTGTTGGTTGAGGTTGTCATGGTGCGTTGTGTTTCCTAGACCATTGGCGCTGGTGGCTGTTGTGCTGGGGCTGGCGTTGCTGCTGGTGCAGGGGCTGCTGGTGGCACTGCTTCCGGAGTTGGTTGACCTTGCGCAAGCTGTTGCGCATTTGGTGTTGGTTGAACGGCCACGCCGATATCCGCCATGAGCTTGTCGATAGCTGGTCGTTCTTCTTGTGGAATCTGGTTGTAGAGTGTCGTGAGCTTGCCGTACACTTCTGGGTCAGAGAAGCTCTTTCCCGCTCGAATCGCATTCAGTCTTTCGATCAGAGAGTCAACAGACAGTTCGTCAACAGGAGCACCTGGGGCAGCTGCAGCTGGTGACGCTAGTTGTGCTTCCGGTCCTGGTGCAGAGCCTCCAGGAGCCATTGGATCGGCAGGAGCAGCGGGCGGTGGTGCGGGTGATGCTGCTGCTGGTGGTGCTTGCTCAGCCAACATACTAGCAGCGTTGAAGATAGCCAGCGCAAGCAGGTTCTTTCTTAGTGAAGTTGTCATTATGTACCCTTCTTCGGTTCTTGCGTATAACTACTCAACTTCAACACAACCATGCCTGTCTTTCCCCTGCTAGAACACTCAACCAGTTTCATTCCCTTTTCACCGGTTATGACCGCCGTCTCTCCGGAAGCCTCTAGAACGACCGCCAGTGCCCGACCAACATAGCATAGGAGATTGAGCTGTTCAGAGGAAGAAACTCGACAGATAAGGCGTATAGAGCCGGGAACAACCACATATGAGCTAAGCTCGCAGCCGTTCGTTATGGTTGTGTTCAGGCTATACAGTTTGAAGCTGGCGGTTATGGGTGCCGGAGTTGTTGATTCAAACACCAGCTTCTCTGGCTGTGGGAGCTCTGTTGGGTTCATGTCGGGGAAGTCGTCCGACACAACCATATCGTTCCCGAACTGGTCACGAATTATCTTGGCCATGGTCTTGCTTTATCCTCTTCCACTCTTGAGCTATCACCGCAAGCAGTTGTTTTGTCTCGGTGTCATCCGGGATATCCGGGTCGTACTGGATTTCTACCGACGCTGTCAGTCCGGACACGCTTGTTTCGATATGAGTGTTGTGCTCGTGCTGCATGGAGATTATGCACACAACTAGTTCGTCGAGTTGGGCGTGGTTGTCCGCCACCAACGAAAATGTCAACAAGCCCCTTTCTGTTATCTCCGGTTTCAGGAGCAGAAAGGGGCTGTTGGGTTTTGACCGGAAGAGCTTTTTCAGTAAGTGTAGCATGGTGCCCTGTTGGCACCTATAGCTATGAACCTACGAGGTCACTTCCTCTTGGCAGGAACAGGCTTCCCAGGCTTGGCCTTGGCCTTCTTCGCTGCAGCCTGTGCCGCAAGCTTCTTGGCAACGGTCACAGCCTTGGTGGCTCCCTTCGGACGACCACGCTTACGAGCAACGGTGCTGAACAGGCTGTCACGAGCTTCACGCACTTCGGGCAACGAATCGATAAAGTCTCCGAGAGAGTTGAAGTTGGTCTGACGGTTGAAGTATTCCTCACGGAACACGTCTTCCGCAGCAGCCCGGATCTCGTCCACGTACACGTCAGCGCTTCCAGGATTCTTCGCCGCTGCCATCACCATGTCAAGAACAGTCTTGCCCTGTCCAACCGGCGCTTCAAACACAGCGTTGAACACGTCAATTTCCTGAGAGCCCATCTTGACCTTGATCGCATCCTTGAAGTCGACCAAGCCCTTCGCAAACGCCTTCTGCTGAGACTGTTCATCCTTCGCATTCTTGAACGCTGGGAGCATCTTGGCGATGAACAAGCTGATATACTTGTTGATTCCAGCGTCCATGAGCTTGCCCAGCTTTTCGAGATTCTGGAACGCTTCGGCCTTCGAAGCCTGATCGACAGAACCGTCCTTCAAGAAAGCGATGAGCTCAACGGACTTGTCGCCCTTCAAGTGCTCCAGCGCCTTGTCGTAACGGTTCGCAACGGACTGCGTTGTGGTGGTCTCCGTTGGGTCAAGCTTCAGCGTGCGAGCAATCGCTGCCTTCTTCTCGGAGTCAGGCAACACGTCATATGCCGCATCGCCTTCGGCCTCTTCGTCTGGCACAAGACGATTCAAGTCAGCTTCCACCGACTTGAGTGGCTTGATCATTCTCTTGCTTCCCTTGTAAGCCTGAACAATCTTCATCACAGGGTCAGGGTCGTCCTGGTAGTTCGAACCACCAAACACAAGCCCACGTTCCTTGTTCAACAGCTCGACGAACTTATCCGGAGAAGCAATCACAGGCTTGAACTTGGCGATGACTTCTGCTCGCTTCTCGGGAGTCATCTTCAACACGCTCGTTGGGGACTCGATGTACTGGCGGACGAACCAGCGCACGAAGTCAGCCTTGGTCGCTTCCGGCGAAGGCGTTGCGCTCTTCGTCCCAGGCTTCAACCCGTCCCAAACCACATCGTAGTTCGATGAACGATACAGCTTCTCTCCGGCGTCAGCTTCAGCAACCAACCGTGCAGCTACCTCGTTACGAATCATCGTACGAACCTTCTTACGCAACTCTTCCGTCATGTATGTTTCCTCTACCTTTTCTCGTGTGAAGGTAACTATCAGCGCTGTTGAGGGTTCTTGATACGGTTCATCACCGCCGACTCGGTTCGCCTGGGCGAAGTAGCCCAAGAAAGTGAGTTAGTCGGGTTCTCTGCCACAATCCTGTTCTTGTCCATTGGACAGCAGCCGAACTGGTCTTCGGTCGAAACTCGAAACCCTTTCTCCGCTCGGTTTCGATACGAAGCGTTGTGCTTTGCTCGGTCCTGAACGTACATCCAAGCGTCCAACACACCAGAACGCTCGGACATAACCATGAACGGGCTGCGAGTGTAGAGAATACCGTTGCCTTCCAGGGTGTCCAAGTCCCGGAGACATTCGAAGGACACTCGATAGAGTTCACCCTTGATCTTGTACGAGCCACCAAGCAGCACCGCTGGGAACGATGAAAGACAAGAGAACATGTGAAACTTGGACTCGATCGTGAGTCCCGTTCCAACATACTCCGACTCGTGCCTTTCCAGCAACACATGGTTGTGGAACCCGGCCTTCAAGCTCCCGTAGACGAACACCAGCGGCTTCGTTGACATACACCAACTATATCATTCGACGGTGTATATTTCAACGATTATTTGCCCCTGATAAAAACCAGAGCTTACGCTAGCAGCCCTCGTTCCACGCCCGAGAAAGCAGGCTCTTGACCAGCCGGTTGGGAATAACTTGAGGGTTCAGCCTGCGCCAATCGTCAAAATCAATCCCTGCCACCTGACGCACAAACCAGGAAACAGCACCAGAACGGGAAACGCCAGCGTGGCAGTTCACCAAAAAGTAAACATCGGCGGGGTCTTCTTGTGCTCTCCTAACAAGAGAGCAAACGTCCGAAGCCATGGCTTCGTCGAAGAAAACATAGCCTTCTTCCCTGCCGTGATCGTCTACATCGTGAAACTGCAACTGCAGTTGATTCACTGTTGGGCGACGAATCAGCGGAAACGTCGCAGGATCGGTGATGCTCACAATATACGTGCTATCGTGTGCAGCAGCTTCGTGAGCTGCAACATTTGGAGCTCCACGAAGAAACTCCCGCATGGTAGCCAGCGGGACCGCTCGAACAGTTCTGATAGGCATAAACGCAGTCTATCAGACTGCTCGCACAATGTCAAATGTTATGCCCTCAGTCTAGGAGCAGGTTTTTGCCACCGGAACGCTTCAGTTCCCGCTCAACCTTCAGCGCTTCAACCTCTGCAGCGCTGCTCATGTCGATAGATGCCAGCGTTTTGTGGGGCTCTTCACCGTTGGTCATGATGAAGGTGGCGTCCATCAAGAACGTTACATATGGCTTGAACTCCTCAACGTTCAACACCTTGCTCTCGAACTCCGACTTGTAGAACTTCACTTCGTGAATGATTTCGCCGGTCTTCGTGTCTGTCACACTGAATACCTTCCATGAGCCCATGCCCTCTACCTTCACTCGTTTGCCGTCAGGTGTCACGATAGGCTTGTCGCTCTTCTCGCAGAACTCCCTCAACTCGTCGAACAACTGCTCGCTTTCCTTGATGCCCTTGCCAAAGTGAATCTCAAACGAAACCTCTCGCCAAGGACGAGCGACCTTGTTCTTGATTGTCTTCACGTTCACGTTGATGCCAATGACAGCTTCCTTGCCGTTGATGGTCTGCTTGATTTGTTGTCCACCGGTTAGCTTCAACCTCACAGAAGCGTGGTAAGGAATAGCCATGCCGCCAGGAGTTGTGCTTGGGTCGCCATACATTGTGTTGTGGGAAACGATGCCATTACTCAAGTAGTGATGCGTGCCCTCTACCTCCACATCAAGGACTTCAATTTCGTCAGACAAGTGTTCCACTTGAAACGTTTCCCAACCGGCCTCCGTTCTCACCTGAAAGAACTGGAAACACTTGCGCAGCTGCCACACTTCTCTGAAGGCTTCTGCCTTTGTGCGTGTGTCCTTCACGAAGATTCGATGTTCTGGCGAACAGTCGAGCACGTTGCCGTTTTCCGAAGTAACTCTCATGTGTTCGGCGTTTGGCTTTCTCACGGCGTGTAGAATGTTTTTCCACACGGGAGTGCCAGTGTCATCAACGGTTTGGATTTCCCAACCCGACACAGGAACCGGCTCGTTGTATCCCATGCGCTCTATGTTCAATCCCATGTCTGTGAACAGTTGCTTCATTGTGTTTGTTTGCATTTCTGTATTTCCTTTTCTATTCTTTTGAATGCGTTGATTTTGTTGGTGTTGAGTTCTTGCTCCCAGATGGGAAGCACTTCGTAACCCTTTGCCCTTGCATAGTCTTTCTTGGCAAAATCCCTTCGAATCGCCCACTTCTGATACTCGTTGGTTGGCTTCGGATATACTCGTGGATTGCAGTGCCAGTAGTCACCTTGAACTTCAATGAGCAACTTCGTGTCAGTTACATGAAAGTCGAAATACCACTTGGACCCGTTCTCCAATTGAGTTTCTTGAGAATGTGGGATTCCGTTCTCTTCGAGATAGTGTCGAACAAGAGCTTCTATAGAACTCTCTTTGCGTGTGCTCCAACATTCCGAATCGTAGGAGTTCACCTTGATGGTTGAATCTCTCTTGCTCAAAAGTTGAAGCATTCTCTTTATAGTCTTTGGATCCAGCCGAAGACAATGCGCTATTCGTTTATAGCGCATTCCCTCTTTCGTCAGACGGATTGCCTCCTCGACAACTTGTGGTTCAATGTCGCTCTCCAACCATTTGAGTTGCCATGGAATGCCTGATGGATACAGCTCTTTCTTATACCTTCGATACACTCGAAGACTGATGTTCAGTGTTTTGAGGATATACCCGTCGGGCATTCCGAACGCCAACAGTTTTTCTAATTCGACAACGGTTTCGCTTGGCAAGGCTAGAAGCCTAGAAAGCCCGATGTTCTTTCGTCGTTCTGCCGAATAACTCCTACCAGTCATTGTTGCGCTGCGCTTCGCAACACACTCCACAGATTGTTTCTTGCCAACTTTCGAGTTCTGGTAACAGAACGCAGAACAATACTTTCTAGGCATATACCCTTGGAAGTTCGTTCCACAGTGCATGCATTCAATCTGTTTCATTCTGAATAGATGGTAGCGTCAAGATATGCGTTTCACAACGCTTTTCTGTAAGAAACCTTGACTTCCGGACTGACGCAACCGATTTTGATTCGTTGCTGATTTACCAGAAACAAGCACACGTTCTTGTCTCCGATGACGTGTGTAATCTTTCGGAATCCCTTGCTCAGCACTCTTGCTGCAAGGCCGATAGTGTTCTGGTCATAGTCGCCTTCAATCTCAGCCTTTGGCGCAGAAGCGGCGATAGAATCCCAGATGATTGTCACGGGAACATCTGCCTTCAGGTTTCTTGTCTTCTCGATAGTGCTTTCAATTACCTTGAAGATGTTCTCGATGCAGCTCTCTTGAATGAACACGAAGCGCTTACGAACATCGATGCCGATAGCGGAGAGGTTCTCTGTTGAAGTAGCATTCTCCGTGTCGATATACACGGCAATGCCACCCATGCGTTGTGTAGCCTTGCAAATCTCATATGAGACGTGGCTCTTGCCTGAGGAGGCAGCACCTTGAATCTCAACGATTCTACCTTCAGGAATGCCACCGTTGGACCGGTTGGAGATGATGTAGTCCAACTGCTTCGAGCCTGTGCTTACCCAGCGCTTGACGGTTGTGGCTGCTTCATCAACTCCTAGGTTGAATGCAATCTTACTTCCGGCTTCCTTGTTGATTTGACGAATCAGTTCTGTTGAGAAGTCATCGTCGTCGATGTTAGCTCCAGTTGACTCTGCTGCTGATGTTGTTGTGGGTTTCTTGGTTGTGGTTTTTGCTTGTGCCATGTTTGTGTTTGGACTCTCCCGAGAGAAGAGAGTAACACAGTTCGGAGTCTGTTTCAACTAGTTGGTTCACGATTCAGCACAGAATCTTATGAATCAACCACGCTGTCCAGAAGATGAGAAGAAGCAGTTCAGCGACAAGCCATAGCTCTGGCATGGATAGCTTTCACGGCCATTCTCTGATTCTTGGGAAGGTCTTGATATGTCTGGAGCTTGGAGGTTGTTGCGGCCTTGCTTTCATGGAAGGCGAACGGCCTGTTTCTTACCTTTGTCATGAACTCTGCTGACTTGCCCATATCTAGGTCTCCCACAAGCACACGATTTCCATGCCCAGGGAACTCTGCCTTGTTCGTTCCCAGCAGGTAAGCGTCAACTCCACCCTTCGAGATTATCAACACGCTGTCTTGGCAGTAAAGCTCTCCAAGCTTCTGTATGTTCGACATGAAGTCTGGGGAATCATTCAAGTTGGAAACAAACAGAGAATCTTCGGACACTTCCACTTGTTGTGGTGTGTTGAAGTTCTCGATGTAACTCCCATCAACGTGAGTTACGCCATATCCCAGTGCTAGCAAGCTAGCCTTGATGTTTCTGTTGGCAAGCTTGTTCAGCAGTTCCGGCTTGTTGGCAGTCTTCGAAAGTTCTTCTTGAGAGAAGGGACTGTCCTGGACAACGCACTTGGAACGATCGTGTTGATTTGCTCTCCAGCCCGTCAGGATAGCGCTGTCGTGTTCGGAGATGTGCTTGAACAGCCTTGAAAGACTTGATTCGGATAGAATGGTGGCCTTGACGATAAGACCGATAACTTCGTTGAGAGGTAGCTTAGCCATGGCCATAAATAGAGAAAGGGGCAGAAGATGATTAGTCCTCTGCCCCTTCCTTACGTCATCAAGGTGTCTTGACTGTCAGCTCACTCACATGATGCTGCTAAATGCATCATCGAGCTTGTCTTCGTTGGCCTTCGTGGTTGAAGTTGAAGCGGGATTGTGGTCCGTTCCATCTTCATCCGAGGAAGCACCAGCTCCACCGGTTCCTGACACACGGCCAGCGATGTAGTTCTCCATGATTTCGATAAGCTTCTCTGGTGGATAGCAGAACTGCTTCATGGACTCTTCGAGGTTGGGCATGCCGTCAAGCCAAGCCTTTGCTTGGTTCTTGTCCTTGCTGAGAACCGATGGCTTCTTGCGTGGCTGCAGGCCGTATTCCTTCATTGGATAGCCGTTGAAGGTCTTTGGCTTGCCGTTCTCAAGAACTGGCGAGATGGTTACCGTGAAGTCATATCCCACTTCTGGCGAGAACATGTCTTCATCCACGTTGTCCTTGTGCATAAGGATATCGTAGACCTTCTGGCGGATAGCAGGTGTCAGCTCCCAAATCTGTGGACCCTTGTCTTCTTCACCACGAACGATAATGGTGGCGTAGAACTTCTCTCTTGGACGAAGGTTCTTTGTGGTGTTCCAGTCCTCTTTCGACTTGGACTTGCGAAGAACAGCGAACTGATCCTTGATTGGGTCAGGCAAGCCAAAGCAAGATGGGGCGATGAACCTTCGCTCGGTAAGCTTCTCGTAATACTCAACCCGAAGGAAAGGCTCTCCTGTCGTGGTTGGCATTGGAAGGAATCTCACATCGTGAGTTCCTAGAGTTGGCTTCCAGTAAACGTTCTTCTTTCCATCTGTCTTCTGGGCTGTTCCCCCGCCCTTCTCTCCCTTGGAAAGTGCTGCCTTGATAGCGTCTAGGTTGTATGATGCCATGATGTTTTGTTGGTTTCTTTCTTGGTTGGACTATTGGTTGCTTGTGAAATGCACACTTTGTGCTTGGAAAAGCTGTTGTGGTCCAGTCTATAAGTAGGTTGCTGGCCCTGTAAGTTCACTGAATCGGTTGAACTTGTGTCTTACCCTTACCTTGAATACAAGCGGCTTTTACTGCTTGTTGTAGAATCACGGCAAGCCATGGTTCGCCTTGAGTGACTTGATCGTCTCGTTTGTTGGTGTTGTTGATAGTGGAGACAGCGTACCAGACATCGATATCAAGTTCAACGTTTAGTTTCGAACTCAGCCACCAGAGACTTATTTGAGTTGGTGGGACGTGCTGGAATCTATCAGCCACGTTGTAGAGAATACCAAGCTTGTCTCTGTGCCACTGACTGTCGTTGTCGACATAGTAGCTCTTCGTGTCTGTTCCAATCTTGCCAATGTCATGAAACAGGGCGGCAAGGATAAGGTCGTTTGCTGATACGGTATCCTGAAGGCCATATGCGTTTCTGAGCTTGGCCATGTTCTGCAACACTCTGAGTGAGTGCTCAACGAGCCCTCCTGGGTGGCAACAGGTAAAGTCTGTCTTGGTTGATGCTGGAGCTACCATGATTCGGTCAGCTTCATCTTCCAGGAACTTGTCTATTGCTGCGTTGTTGAGTTTTGCCGCTTGCGTCTTGAACAGGTCGTAGTTCTTGATGATGACTTGCTCTAGTGACTGCTGTTTTGCTGCGCTTGTGGGATTGGTTGCCATATGATTGTGTTATGCCTTGAGGTTGAATGACTTGTCGATGGACAGCGGAAACATTGTGGTTTGGTCTGGGAACTTCGGAAACCCAGTTGATGCAACCTTACCGAGACCGGATAACAAGTTCAACCTATTTGGGTGAACATCCATAATCAAGGCATCGTGAAGGACAAACAGTGGGATGATCTGCTCTGAGAAAGATGGCGGCAAATCTGACATGTACTCTATCAGATTTTTGAATCCCAGCATGGCTATATCAACGGCTGTGCTTTGGATATAGTGGTTCAGCAGTGTGTGTTGGTGTGTAGTCGTTATGCGTCTGCCATAAAACGATGTTATCCAGCGCTGGTTTGACGGTTCAGATATCCATTCTGTCCTGAGTCTTGAGGTTATGCCATCAACGTCGAACATAACCTTCACGTTGTGGATGAGCAACTCTGCATAACCATGAAGCTCAACAGGTATGCCTTCCTTGATGGTATCCTTGCTGGCTCCATATAGCTGTGCCAACAACACTCCCTTGATTACCTTCCGGGTTAGCGCTCCTGTCTCTAGCCCCATGTCCCTTGTAAGCTTATCTACCATCCACATGTATATGTCACTCTTATCTATCCCTATAATGGTACCCCCCAACCCCTCAGCAACCCTCTCTGGTAATGTTCCACTGGCTAGAGAAATACCAGGGTGGTTGTTATAGGGCAACTGGAGTAGGGTTAGGGGTTCAAGGGCACGATAATCAAGAGAGACGATGTGTCCTCCATCCCACCTTGACTCCAGGATGTTTCTATAGCTTCTGGGTAGATGTAGGATGTTGGGACCGGCAACAACCTTCAACCTTCCTGTCACTGTATCAAGTCTGCTATATTCAACAGGCATAGCATACCCGTTGTTGTTAGGCTGGAAGGACTGCACGACTCCTAGCTTGTCCTGAGATACGGCTTCATTCCAAGCGTCACTGTTTATCTTGGCCGGTTGTAGCGCATCAAACACAGACTCCGTGGGAAGATAAATGTCGTGGTAGTAGCTCAAGTCCAACCCCTGCAGAGCTTCGGCATGCTCTCTAGATAGCCTCTCAGTCTCTCTATACGCCTTATCCGGGCACACAACGTTCCATGGCACACGTTGGTGCGGCAGGGTTGGTGCAAGCCCCCTATAAGCCTTCAGGTAAGGTTCAGGGGCTAGGGGTGGAGGTTGAAGCAGATAAAGCTTCTCGATAATGGAAGTGCTGTGTTGTTTCATATGGTACTGGTAAGGTACCATGCGAATAACTCTAGCTGCTGGATTATCTTCTTGTTCGTCTTGGGGACGGGGCAGAGGTAGGAGTTGAAGGTGTTGTCGACGTTGACCCTAGGGCTTGGATGGTGGCTCTTGCGGTGTTGAGCTGGCCGATAAGGTTTCTGTACTGCCCAAAAGCATCATTTGCCGTGAGTTTCAGGGTTGTTTCGAACGTGCCGCCTTCGAACTTGTGGGTAAGACCGGTTACGTAGTAGATGTTGTCAGCCGTTGTGTTGGTGTTGAAGTCAACGAACAGTTCTTGGGAGTATCTTACGAACGGGCATCCTAGAGTTGTGATAGACAACTGAACAGGATAGATGGACAGAGGCACGCCTCCTGGCTGTTCACCATTTGCCAACACGGGGTCGCCATTCAAGCTTCTCTGCATGTTGATGGTTGACATCAACGGATCGCTGTTGCTTGACAGGTTTGCAGACTTGATTGTTGTTCCCATGCAACCGTAGATGATGTGCG